>OJPZ01000007.1_pt1 | contig 225604 bp, 176 predicted proteins | sample 1598611 | NCBI WGS metagenome assembly OJPZ01 (sample SAMN03922494, study PRJEB24848) | human gut metagenome | isolation source: stool sample | host: Homo sapiens | place: Germany | collected 2011-11
TTTTTTGGCCGCGGGTCGGTTTTTGCGCCGCTTTTTGACGACCAAAAAGCGGCAACAGAACAGCAGTCGCAGACTGCGCTTTCTTGCCAAGCGGGATAAAGTTTCTGACATCTCTCTTAAAAAATACCATTATGCAATTTACACGAATTCCGCAACAGTACTCCCCGCTCGGCGGGGAACTCCGCTATGCCGTCAATCAGGAGGCGGCCGGAAACATCGACATCCGCATCGTCGATGCGGCAGCCGGGGCCGCAGACGGAATCGGCGCGGCCGTCTCATCCGGCGGCGCAAACAGCGCCGGCAAGGGCGGACCGGCCGGCGACGGCAGTGCGCTGCTGGGGGCAAAACGTTTTGCGGCCGTCGTTGAAGCCGCGTTCGATGCGGCGCCCTACCTCCGGCGACGGCTGCATTTCACGCCCGCAACGGGCCGGACCGGGTTTTACCCCGCCGAAGGGCGGACCGTCACGGTCGTCGTCGAGGCCGCGGAGACGGACGGTGAGGCGGCTCCGGCGGTCGCTCCGGCGCGCACGTTCCTGCCGGGCGAGGCCCCCGGAACACCCGGTCTGCGAACCTCGATGCCGCTCGCGCGCCTGATTCCGCAAGGGGCGTGCGACGAACTGACGCTGCTGACTGGCGGGGCCTGCACCGTGACGGTGACGGCCGAGGCCGGGGACACCGCGATGGCCGAGAGTTACCGCGTGAGCGAAGCGGGGCTGCACCTTTTCCGGTTCGACACGCGCGATTTCCCGGGTGCGGAGCGTGTGACGGTCGATGCCGGGGAGTGCGGCGCGGTGAACTATTCGGTGATTCCGGCCGTGCGCGACGGGGTCCGGCTGGCGTGGCGCAGCAGCGCGGGGTCGGTAGAGCACTACACGTTTCCGGTGGTGAGGACGGTGACCGTCCGTGCCGAACGGCGGGAGGCAGAAGGCCCGGAGGGGCGTGTGGTCGCCGCATCGTCCGCCGGCCGCGAAACGCTGCTCGCATCGGCCTACGAAGGGCAGGCCGTGCTGGAAGCTCTGGCCTACCTGACGGCCGCTCCCGAGGTGTGGATCGCCGAGGGGGATGTGTACACGCCGGTCTGCGTGGTGACCGACGAGGCGGTGGTCCGCCGCCACGGCACGCTGTGCTGCCTGGAAATCGCCATTCGTCCGAAACGTAAATCCTGCGTGTCATGGAACTGAAAATCGACGGACAGGTTTGCGACCTGGGAACGGCGCCCGTCGCGGTTCCCGGCTACGATGCGGTGAAACTCGCCTCCGCGGAGTCCTGCCGCGAAGGGCGGTCGTTGAAGATCACGATTCCCGCAACGCCGCGCAACGATGCACTCGTGGGGTTCGCCTGCGATCCGCACACAGCGGTCGGGTTCAACGATGTGCTCCACACGGCGGAGCTGTCGGCCGAAGGCTCGGCGCTGATCGTCGGAACGGTGCGCCTGCTGGCCGTGTCGGGGGAGGAGTATACGCTCGAAATCCGTGACGGAGGGGCCGGGTGGGCCGAAAATGCCGCCCGCCGCATGTTTTCCCGATTGGAGGTGGCATGGGACAGTGCCTTGACACCGACGGCGATCGTCGAAAGCTGGACGGACGACTCCCCGGTGAAGTTTTTCCCCATTCACCGCGACGAATACCGTCAGCAGAACAGCTCCTCGGACCTGCTTCCGGCTGAGCGCCTGCTTTCGGTGGAGGACTACCACCCGTTTCTGCACATCGCTACGCTCGTCGGGCAGATTTTTCGGGAAGCGGGTTACGCCGTGAAGAGCCGTTTCTTCGAATCGGCGTTTTTCCGGTCGCTCTACATGAGCGGGGCCTACTCCTCGCGCGACACCACGGCCGCGGCCAACCGCATGGGTTTCTCGGCGCGGCGACTGGCTCCGGCGACGGCGGCGGCGAACGAACTGGGGCGGGTTTCGGCCAACCCCAAGGCCATCGCCAACACCGTGGGCAACATCGTCGACACGGCCACGCCCCAAAGCGTCGACGCCGACGGCGAGGCGGTCGACGGGCTTTTCAACAACGGCAACTGCTTCTCGACGGATAACGGCAAGATCGTCTTCACGCCGCCGGCGGAGATCAGCGTCGGGTTCGAGTACTGCCTGAAATACACCACCGCCCACCGCATCGTCTCGCGGACGCGCCTCAAAGGGTTCGACACGGTCTACCTCGGGCCGGGGTCGGAGTTCCGGTTCGAACTGGCAAACCGGTACAGGGATCTTCGCGACGCCGTTGCGCCGAATTTCACCTATCGCGCGCTGGTTTTCGACCACCTCGCCGGGGCACAGTACCGCCTGACCTACACCCGCAACGGCGTACCCGGCACGGTGTGGACCGACTTTGCGGCCCGTTCGGCGCAGGTCACCACCCCGGCCTCGGGGACCGTCGCCGATCCCGTGCTGCTGGTCCGCAGCGGTTCGCAGTGGGTCGTCTACCGCGGCGACTGGGCGCTCTACAACGGCTACGTCGGCGAGACGGGGCAGACGATGGTCGAGGTGCGGTTCCGCACGGCCGCCGAGAGCGTTTCGCCCGCATCGCCCAAGTATTTCAACCTGATTTACTTCGCGGGGGCGGAGCCCGGGATGGCGCTGACCCTGCACAAGGAGTGCTCGCTGCGGCCGCGCTTCCTCTCGGCTCCGGGATTCGGGTCGCGGATCGCATTCGCCGACGTGGCGCAGCACCGCATCCGGCAGTCGGAACTGCTCGACGCCCTCGCGCATCTGTTCAACCTGCGGTTCTATACCGAGGAGGCGACGCGGAGGGTCTGGATCGAGCCGGAAGGGGAGTTCTTCGGTGCGGGGCCGGAGACGGACTGGAGCGGCAGGACGGATTTTTCGCAGCCTGTCGAGCGGCGGCCTGTCGCCCCGGAGATTCACGAGGTGAGGACGTGGCGGTACCGGGACGGCGACGGCGCGGTGGCGCGCTTCGATGCCGCCGGGGAGGAGGCTCCGCTCGGAGCGTGGAGTTTTGCGGCAGACTCCTGCGCCGCGATGCAGGGCGAAAAGGTGCTGCGCAATCCGCTGTTCAGCCCCTCGCTGAATGCCGCGGGGCATTACCTCAATGCGCCGTCGGCGCTGATTCCCGAGGTCGGCGACCGCGACGACGCGGAGGAGGACGGGACCAACTTCACGCTCCGCATCGTCCGCTACGCCGGGATGCATCCGTTGCCCGGGGACGAGCGGTGGGGCTATCCTTCGGGACGTTCGGAGTATCCGCTCGCGGCGTTCCATTTCGCGGGGGACGACGCTGCGGAAGGGTTCACGCTCTGTTTCGAGGACCGCGACGGACAGCAGGGGCTGCACCGCTTCTACGACGGGCAGGTGCGCCGGGAGGCCGTCCGTGAGCGGATCGTCCTTTCGCTGCGGCTCGCGCCCCACGAATTCGAAGCGCTCCTGACGCCCGGAACGGGGGCGCCGGACATCCGTTCGGTCTTCCGCATCGACACCGGGGCGGGCGTGGTGCGGGCCGCGCTGCACGCCGTCGGCGACTACGACCTCGCGAAAGCCTCGGTGCGCTGCACGTTCAACCGCCTCATGGAAGACTGATGACGCGACACGACGAAATACTGGCCGAAACGGCGCTTCGCGAAGTCCGCGGGCTGACGGCCCGGCAGGCGGTGCTGCGGCTGTTCGAACTGGGGCTGGTCAGCCGCCGGGGCTGTGAACAGCGGGCCATCTGCGACGAGGTGGAGCGGCTCGAACGGCAGGGCATGGCCCGCTGCGAAGCCTTCGAAGCCGCCGCACAGAAGCTTTGCTGCTCCTATGAAAAGGTGCGCGGCGCATTTTACAACAAAACCAAAAATTGAATCATGAAATCGGAAATCCAAATCAACAACACGGCCGGGGTCTGCCAGATCGACATCGAGGGGACCATCGGCGTGCCCGAGGAGTGGCAGTTCGAAGAGCCTGACGCCCGGGTGGCGACCTACGAGCGTTTTCGCGACGCCCTGCGGCGCATTGCGGAGATCGAGGCCCCGGAGGTGGTGGTCAACATCCGTTCGACGGGCGGCGACGTGAACGACGCGCTGCTGATCCACGACGCGCTCCGGCAGCTTCCGGCGCAAATCACGACCCGCTGTTACGGCTATACGGCCTCGGCGGCGACGATCATCGCCCAGGCGGCGTCGGAGGGGTGCCGCCTCCTGTCGGCCAACGCCCTCTACCTGATCCACACGGCCGTCTGCTCGACCGAGGGCAATGCCGCGGAGATCGCCGGTAAGATCGACCTGCTGCACCAGACCGACGCGCGCATCGCCGCGGTCTACGCGTCCCGTTCGGGGCGTCCGGCCGCGGAGTTCGAAGCCCTGATGGCCGAGAACAACGGCAACGGCCGTTGGCTCGCACCCGAGGAGGCCGTCGCGGCGGGGCTGGCCGACAAGGTGGTCGAAGCCGCGGAGCAGTCGGCGCCCTCGCTGGTGCGGAATATCGCCCGGGGCTGGGAGCGTTTGCTGGCCAACATCGGCCTGCGGCCCGGCCCGGCACTTCCCGCCGACCGCAACGTGCTCCACTTCGACGGGGAGGTGCAGGCCCTGCACAGCCGTTCGGCCGTCGCGGCCGACGAAGCCCGCCGGCAGGCCGCACCGACCTCCACGCAGCCGCGCGAGGATCCCTCCTGCGGCGATGCCGTCCGTTCGGCCAACGAGCGCGCCTATGCCGAAGACGCAAGGCGTATGCGCATTTAAAAATGAAAAATTAGGAATTGCCTCTCTCTACGGCAAAACAAAACAACCCAATTCATAACCATTCAAAAACATCATCACCATGACCTATCTCGAAAATTCGAAACAGTACACCGGTTCCGACCTCGAAAACATCTTCTTCCGCCCGATGCTCACCGGGGAATCGGCGCAGGACCTCGGCGTGCGCGTACTCTACAACATGCCCCAGCCCACGCACGTCCAGCTCTGGGACGGCCAGCGCAACATCCTTCAGAAATTCACCTCCGCAGGCTGGGCCGGGGGCAAAACGGCGACCAAGTACGAGAAGACGGTCAACCTTAACCGGGTGAAGGCCGAACTGGGATTCTCGGCCGCCAACTACTTCTCGATGGTCTACGAAAAGGTCTCGTCGCTGGTCAACACCCACATGGACGACCTTTCGGGCACGGAACTCGAACAGGCCGAAACGGCGCTTTTCAAACAGGCCCTCGCCGAGAATATCCGCGTTACGATGTGGATCGGCGACACTGCCGCGTTGTCGGGTTACAACACCTTCGATGGACTCTTGAAGCGTATCAACGGTCTGGTCGACGACGACGGCGTCTACAACTTTTCCTTCCAGGCGGCCGCGCTCGGAGACCCGGCCTATGCGGTCGAGCTGTTCGACAAGTTGTGGGCCGGGGCCGATCCCCGCATCCCGGGCCTCAAGGCCGACGACCGGCTGGCCTACTTCGTTTCGTCGGACATCTATCGTCTCTACGAGAAATACCTCGATTCGAAGGGCGCCGACGCGGCCTATGCCGATGCGATGAACGGCCGCCGGACGCTGGCCTACCACGGCATTCCGGTCGTGGACGTAAGGCTGGGCAGCTACCTCGGCGCAACCTCCTTCCGCCAGTCGTTCGTCATGCTCACCGACCGCCGCAACCTCGTACTGGCCGTCAACACGGCCGACATGCCCGGCAACGAGGTGCGCATGTGGTACAACCCCGACGAGATGGAGAACCGCCAGCGTGCGGTCTTCATGGCCGGAACCCAGGTCCTCGACGAGGCGCTGATCTCCTTTGCGTACAAGCAGTAAAAACCCGGGAACGCGCATCCGCAGGGGGACTTCCCCGCGGATGCCGCGTCCCTGAAATCCGAAAAACGCCATGAGCAAAACGAAAAGAATCAAAACGGCCGTGGGGGTCACCGACCGCACGGACCCCTATTATGCGCTGGGATCGTCGCGGGTCGAGAGCGACAAATTCTGGCGCTGGGGCGACGACAACCTCTTCCCGGCGGCGCTGGCGCTGATGGCCCGGCGTTCGACGACCCACCGGCGCATCATCAACGACAAGGCCGACTATATCTCCGGCAAGGGATTCACGTGCGACGAGACGCAGCAGCCGCAGCTGGCGGCATTCGTCCGGTGCGTCAACGGCCGGGGCGAGAGCCTCCGCCAGGTGCTGGGCAAGCTGGCCTTCGACAAGTCGCTGTTCGGCAACGCGTTCCTCGAAGCGGTCACCGACCCCGGGCACACCTTTCTGTCGCTCTATCACCAGGACGCCTCGCGCTGCCGCGTGGCCCGCGACTCGAAGCACATCCTGCTGCACCACGACTGGACGGCGTTTAAACCCGCCGAGGCGCGCACGCTGCCGCTCTACCCCGATTTCGAAGTGCAGGAGGACGGCACGCTGCGCTCGATCGTCCATTACAAGGATTATGAACCGATGTTCGAACACTACGGCGTGCCGCCCTACATCGCGGGGTTCAGCGTCTCGGCGATCGCCTGGAAGACCGACCGCTGGAACATTTCGCGCCTCGACAATTCGTTCCAGCTGTCGGGCGTGATGATGCTCGACTCGTCGGTGGACAACGAGGCCGAGGCCGAACGCATCGTGCGGCTTGCGGAGCAGAAATTCGCCGGGAACCCCGGGCAGGTGATGTTCGTCATCCGCGACGGCGGCGAGGATGACAATTCGCGCTTCATCCCCATCGCCGCGCAGAACGAGGGCGACTGGCAGGCGCTGCACGAACAGGCCGTCGGCGACATCGTCGTGGCCCACTCGTGGTTCCGGACGCTGAGCGGACTGGACTATGCCGCGGGATTCAGCGCCGAACGCATCCTCCACGAATACGAGGTGGCGCTCAACACGGTGATCCTCGCCGAGCAGGACGAACTGACGGAGCCGATCCGTGCCGTCATCGCCTCGGTGCTGGGGCTGGACACGGCGTCGCTGCAAATCGTCAACCGCCCGCCGACCCGCTCGAAACCCATCTACATGAAGGTTTGGGAGGCCCGCAAGGCCGACGGACTCGACTACGACCCGGAGGATGAACGCCAGCAGGCGTTTTTGTCCGAAATCACCAAATACAATATCAAAAGCATCGAATGAAAACTCTGATTACGCCCCTGCAAGTCCTGCGGCTTGCCTTCGGCGAGGGGGAATACCTGCCGCCGGAGTCGGTCACGGAGGCCGACATCGCCGCCGCCGAGCGGCGTTACCTCGTTCCGGTCATCGGGCTGACGCTTTACGAAAAACTCCTCGGCGGCGCCTGCGCCGATTTCCGGACCGGATACCTCGAAGCTCCGGCGGCCCTTTTCACGCGCGCCGTCCTCCAGCCGCGGCTCGACGTCCGCACCGGGCAGTGCGGCACGACGGCCCCGAAATCCGCCTATGCCCAGCCGGCCGGGGACACGGCCCGCCGGCATCTGCGGCGCGCCCTGCTGGCACAGGCCCGCACGCTGCTGCGCCGCGCCGCGGAGCATCTCCGCGCGCACCGGGACGAATTTCCGGAATACGATCCCGAAAACGATATCTTCAACCGCTGTACGACCGATGGAGGCTTTGTTCAAATTCGTTAGCGGCGTGGCGGCGGGGATCGCCGCGCTGTTCGCGCCGATCGGGCCGCTGGCGGCCACGACCGTCGTCTTCATCGGCGTCGACTTCCTCTCGGGAGTGGCGGCCGACCGGGCCGCGGCCCGCCGCGAGGGCCGGCCGTGGTATTTCGAGAGCTGCAAGGCGTGGCGCACGGTCCTCAAACTCGCCCTCGCGCTCACGGCGATCTCGATGGCGTGGCTGATCGACAGCTGCGTGCTGGATTTCATGCGGCTGAACCTTGCGCGGCTCCTTACTGGATTCACCTGCGGTGTGGAGCTGTGGTCGTTTCTCGAAAACGCCGCGCAGCTCTCCGACGCTCCGCTGTTCCGCTGGCTGCGCCGCTACGTGCACCGCCGCATCCGGAAGGAGGCGGGCGATGAGTAGGGGGCTGGCCAATCGCAATCCGGGGAATATCCGGCAGTCGAAGGTGCGTTACAAGGGTGAAGTGCAGCCCTCCCGGGACCCGGCGTTCAAGCAGTTCGAATCGCTGGCCTGGGGTTACCGGGCCGTCTTCGTGCTGTTGCATACTTATCGGGTCCGCCACGGACTGCGGACCATCCGCGGGATGATCTCCCGCTGGGCGCCGCCCTCGGAGAACCGCACCGACGCCTACATCCGCGCCGTGGCTGCCGACACGGGCATCGGGCCGGACGAACCGCTCGACACGCTCGACCCGGCGACGATGATCCCCCTGGCCGCGGCTATTTCGCGCGTGGAAAACGGCACGGCGGCGGACCGCGGCGAAATCGAGCGCGGTTGGGCGTTGTTTTCCGACTGATTTTGCTATCTTTACGGCTCAATAGACCGTCCGGATGAAAATTTCCCGCCTGACCGACCGGCTCGACCGCATGCCGATGCTCAAGATTCTCGTGTTTTTCGCCGCGGGAATCGCGCTGGCTGGCTGTTACGAACTGCCCCTGTGTTTTCTCGCAGGGGCTTTCGTCGTGACGGGCGCGCTGGCCCTGTCGCTGCGCTCGTCGGCCGCCACGGCGGCGATGCTCCTCACAGCGGGGTTCGCCGCTGCGCAGCTCCGCGTGCCCCGGCCCACCGTGCCGCGGGGCGTGCACACGGTCTACGAAATCACGGTCGAGGGGTTTCCGGCCGACCGGGGCCGCTATGCCGTCGCCGATGCGTCGGTGGCGGCGTGGCGCAATCCTGCCGACGGACGCTGGCATGCCTCCGACGCCCGTATCCGGCTTTACGCCGATTCGCTTGCGGAGTTGCATGCCGGGGAGCGTATCCGCTGCCGGGGCGCGGTGCGGCCGTTTCGCGGCGGTGCGGAAAGCTACCGCCGGCTGATGGCGCGGCGGGGCTATGCCGGAACCCTGTGGATTACAGAGCGGACGCTCCTCGAACGCCTCCCGCAGCAGCATGCAGGATTGCACCGCAGGGCGGTCGAAAGGCTCTCCCGGCTGCCGATGAGCGCCGGGGCCGCGGCCGTCGTCGAGGCCATGGCGGCGGGCGAACGGCGCGGCGTCACGCCCTGCCTCCGCACGGCGTACTCCCGGAGCGGGTTGTCGCACCTGCTGGCCGTATCGGGTCTTCACACGGGGATCGTTTTCGTGCTGGTCAACCTCGCGCTGTGGTGGCTGCCGCTTTTCAGGCGGGGACACCTGCTGAAAAACCTGCTGGCAGCCGCTGCCGTGTGGCTTTTCGTCGCGGCGGCGGGGTTTCCGCCCAGCGCCGTCCGGGCCGCGGTGATGTGCACCGTTCTGCAGGCGGCTCTGGCCTCGGCGTCGGAATACGCCGGGCTGAACGCCCTGGCCGCGGCGGGGTTCGGGATGCTGGTATGGAATCCCAACTGGCTGGGCGACATCAGCTTTCAGTTGTCGTTCGTCGCCGTGGCGGCCATCCTTGCCTGGGGCGTGCCGCTCTGCCGCCGCTGCCGGACCCGGTGGAAGGCCGTGAACGTCGTCGTCGACGCCTACCTGATCGGCTTTGTGGCGACTGCCGCCACTGCGCCGCTCGTTTCGCACACGTTTGGCGTCGTGCCGCTGGCGGGACTGGCGGTCAATCCGCTGGCCATTGCGCTGGCCGGGGTCGTCGTGTTCGGCGGCGCGTTGTGGATGGCGGCTCCGGTCGGTATGCTCGCCCCGGCGTTCGGGTTCGTCACGGGAACCGCCGCCGAAGGAATCAGCGCGCTGGCCCGGCTGACCGCCTCGCTGCCCGGAGGTGCGGCCGACTACGCCCTCGGCGGATGGCAGACAGCGGCGGTCTACGCTGTTTTTGCGCTTGCGACCCTCGCTGCGTGGAGCGGCGAACCGAAAAAAAGCGTACCTTTGCGGACGTGATTACCCCCGAAGAATATTCCCTCCTGCTCACGGACGAAGTGCGGCGCGCCATCGCGGCCGCACGGGGCCGCGACCCGCTGGAGGTGGCTCTGGACCGCTCTGTCCCCTACGCCCGGCTCGTGGCCACGCAGGTCAAATACCTCGCGCGGGCCGCGCAGAAGCTCCCTTCGTATGCCGCGGCGCAGTGTATCCTGCCGCCGCTGGCTTTCGAGCAGGCGTCGAGCGAGGCGTGCGCCGCCCGCAAGCTCCTCGAAGGCGATACGGTGCTGGATCTCACCTGCGGGCTGGGTGTCGACGCCCTCTTTTTGAGCCGCCGCTTCCGCCGCGTGGTGACGCTCGAACGCAATGAGGTGCTGGCCCGCGTCGCCGCGGAGAATTTTTCCAGAATGGGCGTTGCGAATGTCGAAGTCGTCTGCATGTCCGCCGAGGAGTACCTCCGACGCGACGGCCTGCGTTTCGACTGGATTTACGCCGATCCCGACCGCCGTTCGGCCCAAGGCCGCAAACTGGTGCGGCTGGAGGATTGTTCGCCCGACATCGTCGCCCTGAAGCCGCGTCTTGCGCAGGTTTCGGGGCGTCTGTGCGTCAAGAACTCCCCGCTGTTCGACGTCGGCGAGGCCCTCCGGCTCTTTCCCGGCAGCCGCGTAGAGGTGTTGTCGCTCGGGGACGAATGCAAGGAGGTCGTGGTCTATGACGACGGCACGGGGCCGCTCGTCACCGCCACGGCCCTCGGGCGCGGGAGTTTCTCGGCCCGGCCGGGTGAGGCTCCTCCTCCTCCGGGACCGTTCGACCCGGCGCGTTACGGCTATCTGGTGATCCCCGACGTATCGTTGCAGAAGGCCCGTCTCGCGCGGCTCCACCTTGCGGGAAAGGCCGACATCTGGAGCGACAACGGGTACGGGTTCGCCGCGGAGGAGCCGGAAGGCGTGCTGGGGCGGATCTTCGCCGTCGAAAGCATCGAACCCTACGACCCCAAACGGCTGAAGCGTGAACTGAATGGCCGCGGCGCGGAGGTGCTCAAGCGCGATTTCCCGCTCGCCGCGGAGGAGCTTATGCGCCGCCTCGGGCTGCATGCCGGGAGCGGCCTGCGGCTGGCCTTCACGAAAATAGGGAACGATTTTTGGGTTATCCGTTTAAAATAGCTACATTTGCCTGATTGCCAGGCCGTGACTCATGAAACTCAACGAATTTCTGACATACTTCACCGACACGATTTTCCGGCGCGACGTCACCGAATGGCGCAACCCCGTCGTGCGGTGGCTCGTGCAGCAATACCGCCTGCTGTTCTACACCGCCCGCGGCCTGCTCGAACACGGAACCATCGTCCGCTCGGCGGCGCTCACCTTCTATACGCTGATGTCGCTGGTGCCGATTCTCGCGGTGGTATTCGCCGTGGTGAAAGGATTCGGGCTGGCCGACGGACTGATCGAAAACCTCTACGGCCTTTTTCCCCGAAACCCCGACATCGTCGACTACATCGTCAACTTCGCCGAAAACGCCCTGGCGCGCACGCAGGGCGGCGTGGTGGCCGCCGTGGCCCTCGTGATGCTGTTCTGGGCCGTGATCCGGGTCTTCGGGTCGATCGAAAGCGCCTTCAACAACATCTGGGAGGTCAAGGTCGAGCGCAGCATCACCCGCCAGTGGACCGACTACATCGCCGTGGTGATGATCGTCCCGATCCTCTGGATCGTGGCCAACGCCGTGGGTAACTACGCCGAGCAGCTGCTCGGATTCGACGACAGCTGGTATTTTAACCTGCTGTCGCACCTCGTCTCGATGTTCGTCATCTGGGTGATGTTCACCTTCCTCTACATCGTCATACCCAACGCCAGAGTGCGCTTCGGCAGCGCCCTGATGGCCGGCATCGTCGCCGGGACGATCTTCCTGCTCTTCCAGTGGGGATACGTCTACGTGCAGCGGTGGATGACCTCGTACAACGCCATCTACGGCAGTTTCGCGGCCCTGCCGCTGTTTCTGATCTGGATGCAGACCTCGTGGGAGATTCTCCTTTTCGGCGGCGAGCTGTCGTTCGCCTATCAGAATATCGCGCGTTTCGGCGAAGAGCGCGAGTCGCTGCTCATCAGCTACGACCAGCGGCGCAAGGTGCTGCTTGCGGTGATGCTCACCGTTGTGCGGAATTTCCGCGACAAGGGCGGCGCACTGCCTGCGGACGAGATCCGCGAACGCCTCGACCTGCCCACGCGCATCGTCAACGACGTGCTGTTCCAGCTCGTGCAGGCCGGGCAGCTGATCGCCGTACGCAGCGGCGACGGCGAGCGGGAAGTGGCCTTCACCCCGGCGCACGACATCGCGTCGATGACCGTCTACGGCGTGCTGGAGGCGGTCGAACGGTCGGGACAGACCACTTTTGACCTCGGACAGACGCCCGAACTGGCGCGTATCGACCGCGAACTGGAGATGCTGAAAGAGTCGGCCCGCAAGTCGCAGGACAACGTGCGGCTTGTGGACCTGCTGTAAAACCCAAACGGAAAGAGCCTATGAAACGCGTCGTCATCATCGGCAGCGGGAACCTTGCGGAAGCGCTGGCCCGCGCCGTCGCCAAGAGCGATCTGGAACTCGTGCAGATTTTCGCCCGCAATCCCGAGCGGGCGCGCGTCGTCGCGGAGCTGGCCGCGACCGACTGGGCGACGCACTCCGAAATGCTCCGTCAGGATGCCGACATCTACCTCATCGCCGTGAGCGACAAGGCCGTGGAGCAGGTTGCCGCGACGCTTCCGATTCCCGAAAGCGCCGCCGTGGCCCACACTGCCGGGAGCGTGCCGGTCACGGCCATCCCCGCGCGGTTCGCCCGGCGTGCCGTTTTCTACCCGATGCAGACCTTCACGAAAGGGCGCGAGGCGGACTTTTCCGTGATCCCCGTATTTCTCGAAGCGCCGTCGCCCGAATTGCGTCCGGAACTGGAGGCGTTCGCCCGGAAACTCTCCGGGACGGTCATCTGGGCCTCCTCCGCACAGCGCTGCAAGGTGCATCTGGCGGCGGTTTTCGCCTGCAACTTCGCCAACCACATGTACGCTGTGGGCGAGCGCATCGTCCGTGGTGCGGGACTGGATTTCGACGTGCTGAAACCGCTGATCGCCGAAACCGCGGCCAAGGCCTGCGACGCCCGTTCGCCGCTCGACGTGCAGACGGGCCCCGCCGTGCGCAACGATTTCGCCACGAAGGCCCGCCACGGCGACCTGCTGGCCTTCGACCTCCGACTGAAAAACATCTATTCAACGATAAGTCAAAGCATATGGGAAACTTCAAAGAAGATATAGCGCGCTGCGAAGCCTTCGTCTTCGACGTCGACGGCGTGATGACCGACGGTGGCATCATCCCCACGCCCGACGGCGACTTCATCCGCCGCTACAACGCCAAGGACGGCTACGCGCTGGCCTACGCGATCAAGATCGGCTACAAGGTCTGCATCATCACCGGCGGCCGGGGGCGAACGCTCGAAAACCGCCTTCGGATGCTCGGCATCGACCATTTCTACGTCGACTGCATGGACAAGATTACGGCCATCCGCGAATACATGGCGGGCCAGGGACTCGATCCGGCCAACGTGATCTACATGGGCGACGACATCCCCGACCTGGATTGCATGCGCGAAGTGGGCCTTCCGGTCTGTCCGGCGGACGCCGCGTCGGAGGTGATCGAGGCGTCGCGTTACGTCTCGGAGTTCCGGGGCGGCGAAGGGGCCGTGCGCGACATCGTCGAGCAGGTGCTCCGCGCCCGCGGCGACTGGGCGCGCGACTCGCAGGGCGTCACGCCTTCGTCGCTCGCCGCGTCGCGGTAAGGCGTTCCGGAAGAGGCGCGGTTTCCTTCCCGCCCGACGAAAAAGGCGCAGCCGCCTTTCTCTTCTTTCTTTGAAAGAAGAAGAAACAATGCGGGGTTTCCGGCTAAAATTTGTATCTTTGCCGGGCTATAAGCCTCCGTCATGCTCGAAAAACTGGCCAAACAAACTGCCGTCTACGGTATCAGCACCATCGTCGTAAGGTTCTTGAGCTACCTGCTCACGCCTTACTACACGCGTGTGTTCGGGCAGGAGACCTACGGCGTCGTCACCGACATCTACGCCCTTATCCCGCTGGCGCTCACGCTGCTGACGATGGGCATGGAATCGAGCTATTTCCGCTTTTCGGCCAAAGCCGAGGAGGCGGGCGGGGATGTGAAAAGCGCCAAACGCCGGCTTTTCGCCACGACGTGGGGCGTCACGTCGCTCGCCGCGGCGGTGTTCTTCCTGGCGACGGCTTTTTTCCGCGACGGCATTGCCCGCATGATGGGCGAGGCATATGCCGCACATCCCGAATATGTCGTCTGGGTCGGCCTGATCATCCTTTTCGACGTCTGGTCCTGCATCCCCTTCTCGCGGCTGCGCGAGCAGGGCAGGGCCATGACGTTCGTGGGACTGAAAGCCATGAACGTCGTTCTGAACGTGGTGCTGGCCTTCGGGTTCGGCGCCGCGGGGCTGTTCGCCACCGACTTCGGCGTGGGGTGGGTCTTCGTCGCCAACCTCATTGCGAGTGTCGTGACGTGGCTGGCGATCCTCGCGACTGCCGACCGTACCGTTCCGAAGATCGACTGGACGTTGCTCGCCGCGGTCTTCGCCTACTCGCTGCCGCTGCTGGTGGGCGGGCTTGCCGGCACGGCCAACGAATTTATCGATCGTCAGCTGATCAAGTACCTCGTTCCCGAGGGCGCCATGGCCCAGCTGGGCATCTACGGGGCCATCACGAAGATCGCCGTGGTGATGATGCTCTTCTACCAGATGTACCGCCTCGCCGCCGAGCCGTTCTTCCTCTCGAACTTCAAAAAGTCGGACTTCGTCGAGATGAACGCCGCGGCGCTGAAATACTACGTCATGGCCTCGATGCTGATTTTCCTCGGCATCGCGCTTTTCCGCGACGTTTTCGCGCTGATCGTGGGGCGTAGTTTCCGCGAGGGTATTTTTATCCTTCCGGTGGTGCTGGGGGCCAATGTGCTGACGGGCGTGTGGCTCAACCTCTCGTTCTGGTACAAGCGCGAGGAGCGTACTTCGCTGGCCATCGTCGTCACGGGTGCGGGACTCGCGGCCATCGTCGCTTTCGGCTTCTGGCTCATTCCGCTGTGGGGTTACTACGGGGCCGCGTGGGCGCGCCTGGCGAGCGAAACGGTGATGGTCGCCGTCAGCTGGTGGCTCAACCGCCGCTGTTATCCGACGCCCTACGACTGGCGGCGCATCGGCGAATACGTCGCCGCGGCGCTCGCGGTTTTCGCCGCCTGCGAGGCCTTGACCGCCTCCACGGACAATATGTTTGTAAGCTATGCGTTTAATATAGTGTTGTTTGCGCTGTATGCCGCCTACCTCGTCCGCCGCGAGCGGATCGACCTGGGGGCGATGTTGCGCGCATTCCTGCACAGGTAAAAATGAATCGGAGCATGCAGAAACGACTTTTCCCCAGAATCGCAGCCGCGGCTTCGGCCGTCCTGCTCCTCGCCGCCTGCGGTCGACCCCGTCCGGAAGGCTCGGCCGAGGTGCTGCTGCATACCACGGCGGGCGACATCCGCATCGAACTCGACGGGCGGACGCCTCTTCACCGGGACAATTTCCTGAAACTGACCCGCGAAGGCTTTTTCGATTCGGTGCTGTTCCACCGCGTGATCGCCGATTTCATGATCCAGGCGGGCGATCCCGCCTCGCGGCGCGCCCCGGCGGGCACGATGCTGGGCGAGGCCGATGCGGGCTACCTGATTCCCGCCGAGATCGTCTATCCGGCGCTGGCGCATACGCGCGGTGCGCTGGCCGCGGCCCGGACTTCCGACGAGGTGAATCCCGAACGGAAATCCTCCGGCAGTCAGTTCTACATCGTCTGGGGCAAGCCCTTCGACGGCGCGACGCTCGACCGGATTCAGCAGAGCGTGACCGCTGCGACGAACGGAGAGGTCGTGATCCCCGACTCCTTGCGGACGATCTATGAAACCACCGGCGGCACGCCGTTTCTCGACGGACAGTATACCGTCTTCGGCCGTGTGACCGAGGGCCTGGAGATCGTGGAGTCCATTCAGGGCGTGGCGACCGATTCGGCCGACCGGCCGCTGGAGGACGTGCGGATCATCCGGGCCGAAGCGGTTCAAAAATAAATTGGCGATGAAGAAGACGACCGGAAAAATCGTGGTGATGGGTGCCAGTTTCGCGCTTTTCCTCTGCGGGGTCGGGGCGCTCCAGCTGGAGCGCGGCACGGCGCGGACCGTGATCCTCGCACTGGTTTTCGCGGGTTTGCTGACGATTGCCGGGGTGCAGACCTTCCGGCGGATGAAAAATAAGGAGTAAAATGCGTTTTGCGGACATTACAGGACAGGAGGATTTGAAACGGCATCTGACGCAGTCGGTCGATGCCGGGCGCGTGAGCCATGCCCAGCTCTTCACGGGCAAGGCGGGTTCCGGGGCGCTGGCCGTGGCCGTGGCCTATGTCCAGTACCTCTGCTGTCGTCACCGCCGCGACGGCGACTCGTGCGGCGAATGCCCCGACTGCCGGCAGATCGCGGCGCTGGCGCACCCCGACCTGCATCTGGTTTTCCCGGTCAACAAACAGGGCAAGAAGTCGGGCGAGGCGATGCGCAGCGACGAGTTCCTGCCGCAGTTCCGCACGCTGTTCGCCGAGCGCGGCGGCTACTTCTCGCCGCAGGACTGGTACGACCGTCTCGACCTGGGCAAGACGCTCAAGGGCATGATCGCGGCCCGCGAGGCCGACGAGATCATCCGCAAGCTGTCGTTCAAGAGTTTCGAGGCCGACTACAAGACCATGCTGATCTGGCTTCCGGAGGCGATGAACGAGGAGGCCGCGAACAAGATTCTCAAGATTCTGGAGGAGCCGTGGGACCGCACGCTTTTCATCCTGGTCTCCGAGCATCCCGACCGCCTGCTGCCGACGATCGTTTCGCGTACGCAGGAGGTGGCCGTGCCGCGTATTTCGCCCGACGTGCTGGAGCGGGTGGCGCAGCAGCGGGGTGTGGCCGATCCGCTGCAGGCCCGCAACATGGCGCGTCTGGCGGCCGGCGATTTGCTGGAACTGGGCCACCTGGTGGCGGGCGAGAGCGATGCGCTGCGCAAGGAGCATTTCGACCTTTTCTGCAGTCTCATGCGTTTGAGCTACAACGACAAGCACCTCGAACTGGTCGCCTGGGCCGAGGATGCCGCGCAGCTCACCCGCGAGCAGCAGCGGGCGTTTTTGCGCGATGCGGCGCGGCTTTTGCGCGAGAGCTTCATGCTCCATGCCGGTATCCGCGAGGTCAGCTACCTGTGGGGCGAGGAGCTGGCTTTCTGTTCGAAATTCGCCCCTTTCGTCGGCCCGCGGAATATCGAGCCGCTGATCGCCGAGATCGAGAGCGCCGCCGCGCAGATTGCGCAGAACGGCAATCCGACGATCGTATTTACCCATTTTGCCCTCTCGGTGAGCAAGATGATAAAACATTTGTAACTTTGAGAACCGCATACGTTTTTTGGGACCGGATAAATCCGGACAGACGGCAGATCGTCGCTGACGGAATGCGGTATGAAATTTTAAGAACCTGAAACATTGGATTATGGCACGTGTGGCACTTCTTTTAGGCGGTAACCAGGGCGATGTGAAACGGACCCTGCAAACGGCGCAGCAGCTCGTCAACTCCCGTGTGGGGGCCGTGCTGCGTTGCTCGCACCGTTATGAAAGCGAACCGTGGGGATTCCCGGCCGCAGAGCGTTTTTCGAACCAGGCGCTGGAGGTCTCCACCGACCTCACGCCGCACGAGGTGCTCGACGCCTGCCAGCAGATCGAGCGGGAACTGGGCCGCAACCGTGCCGCCGAGGCGGTCGAGAAGGCCTCTTCGGGAACTGTTTACTGTTCGCGGCCGATCGACATAGACATCATTTTCTACGACGACGAAGTGATCGGCGACGAACGTCTCACGGTTCCCCATCCGCTGCTCGCCGAACGGGAATTCGCGCTGACGCCGCTCTGCGAGATCATGCGCCAGCGGCGGCATCCCTTGACGGGAGCGACCGTCGGGGAGATGCTCGACGCGCTCCGAAACAAATAGAACGGGTATGAAGGCAAAACGAATATTACCGCTTTTGGCGGCAGCCGCGCTGTTCGCGGGGTGCTTCAAGGACGTATCGTACAAGACGAATTACGTCCTCAAACCCCTTGCGCAGGCACAGACGGTCGATCCGATCGAGCCGTTCGAAGGGCTGAAAGCCTATGCTTTCGACGCCGATACGGTCTTTTACACCGTGGCTTCCTACGAGGATGCGCTCAACGGGGTCATTGCGCGGAAAGACGACCTTTCGGACCGGATCGCCTCCCCGGCCGCCACGGCTGAACCCTGCGTGCGGGAGGGTACCGTGGGGTGGGTGCAGATGCCGCTTTCGGCCGAGACGCAGATGGTCGTGGCTGTCGACCCGTTAAACAGAGTCTATGCCTATACGCAGCAGGAGCTGGGCGAGAACCTCCCGAACCTCTATGTGTCGCTGATTTTCAAACCCTGGAAGGGTTTTTCCTACAAGGAGGGCAACTGGAGTTTCTACAACGAGTTCTATGCGCCTCCCGTCTACCTCGACTGTTTCATCGATCCCTCGGTCCAGCTTGCCGAGGGCGGCGAGACCTCGGAGATCGCCAGCGTGAAGGCCTATGCCTACGCCGCCGACACCACGGCGTTCTACATCGCCTCGTACGACGATGCCGTGTCGGGCAAACTCACGGCGAAAACTGCCGGCGTCACCCCGCCCGCCACGCCGTTCTCGGCCTACGAGGACAAGGCGACCGGGCTTTACAAGATGGAGGTCAGCTCCGCGACCCTGATGGTGGTCGTGGTCGACCGCACCAACCGCCTCTACGCCTACTCGAAACAGGTCGTCGACCTCGAAGGCGAGGCCGTGACCCTGCCGGTGGTCTTCCGTCCGTGGCACGCGACGTGGATTTACGTCGAGGACGGCTGGCGCTTCGTCGATGCGTCGCGCGCTCCTGAAACGAACCCCCAAACACAATCCCGACGCCGATGAACACTCCGCGACATATGCTTAACGTGCTGCGCCTTGCGGTGGCGCTGCTCTTCGCTTCGGCCCTCATGAGCCGCTGTGCGAGCATGATGACCCCCACGGGAGGTCCCCGCGACTCGCTGCCTCCCGTCATCGTGAACATGACGCCCGACAACTTCGCGACCGACCGCCCGACGGTCGGCCACGGGAAAATCTACATCGAGTTCGACGAGTTCGTGCAGCTCAAGGACCAGCAGAAGGAGTTCTTCACCTCGCCGGCGATGAAGAAAAAGCCGCTCATCACCCTGCGCGGCCGGGGCATCGTCGTGCAGCTGCGCGACACGCTGGCTCCGAATACGACCTATGCGCTCAATTTCGGCAGCGCCATCCGCGACAACAACGAGGGCAACCCGCTCTATTCGATGCGCTACGTCTTCTCGACGGGTCCCGAGATCGACTCGATGGTCCTTTCGGGCTATACGGCCGACAGTTACAAGGCCGACTCCGTGTCGAAGACCTTCATCTGGTTCTTCCCGGCCGACTCGGTCGAGCACGTCGCCGGATACGACTCCACGATCTTCAAGTACAAACCCGCGGCGATCGCCCGTGCCGAGAACAACGGTATCTTCATCGCCCAGAACCTCAAGCCGATCCCCTACCGCGTCTATGCCGTCCAGGATAAGAACGACAATCAGATGTACGAGCCGGGCAGCGACCAGGTGGGTTTCCTCGAAGGGACCTATAACCCCGCCGAGATGCCCGATTTCGGCATGTGGTACGACTCGATCCGCCAGTACGTGACGGCCGAACCGCAGCTCTACTTCCGTATGTTCACCGACAAAGCGTTCCGCCGCCAGGTGCTTTCGCAGACCGAACGGCCCCAGCAGCACAAGGCGATGCTCTATTTTGCGTCGGCGCATCCGAAGATCACCCGGCTCCGTTTCGACAGCATCCCGGCCGACCGGGTGATCATCGATCCGCAGACCGTGGGCCGCGATACGATCGCCTTGTGGTTCAACGTTCCCTCGTCGGCGCTTCCCGACACGATCAAGGGCGAGATTTCCTATTTCAAGCACGACACCGTCAACCGGTTGCAGGAGGTCACCGAGCCGCTGAAACTCTCCTGGAGGCTGATCGAGACCAAGGAGCAGGAGCGCGAACGCGAGAAACTCGAACGCGAACGCCGCAAGGCCGAGGCCGCGGGTGAGGAGTGGGAGGAGCCTGAAAAGGAGAACCCCTTCGCCTTCAAGATGCCCACTTCGGGCGAGATCAACCCCGAGAATCACCTGACGGTCGATTTCGACTATCCGCTCGTGAAACTCGATTCGGCCAAACTGCTGCTGACGCGCGTGCTCGAGGACAACTCGATCGAGGACATTCCCGTGCGCATGGTGCGCGATACGGGGATGCTGCGCCGCTGGCAGGTCCGTGCTCCGTGGAAGCTGGGCGGACAGTATACGCTGACCATCCCCGAGGGCGCCATCACCGACGTCGCGGGTCTCTCCAACGACTCGATCATCGGCAAGTACACGGTTCTCGATCCCGAGAAGTTCGCCACGGTGCTCATCCACGTCCGCGGGCGTGACGACGGCACGAAATACATCGTCCAGCTGCTCGACGGCAACAACGCGCTCAAGCAGGAGAAGCGCGACGTGGTGACCGGCGATGTTCGGTTCAACTACGTTCCCGCGGGCGAGATCAAGTTTCGTGTTATCGAAGACAGGAACGGCAACGGCAAGTGGGATTCGGGCAATGTGGTCGAACGCCTCCAGCCCGAGCGGGCCGAGATCTATGCCAACGACCAGGGCGAGGACACTTTCGCCACGAAGACCAACTGGGAGATCGAATTCTCGATGGATATGAACCGTATCTTCGCACCGGTCACGATGCAGTCGCTTTCGCGTCTGCTGGACGAGCGCGAATCGCAGCGCCTGCGCCGCGAGGCGGAGAAGCGGGCCAAGGAGGGTCCGAAACGGGATCAGGACCGCAACCGGCAGCAGAATGACAATAACAGCAACTTCAACGCTGCGGGCGGGATGTTCAATAATTTCAGGTAAGATGACGATGAAACGACATATCCGGACGGTGCTCTTCGCCCTTGCGGCCCTCGCCGCATGGCAGGGGGCTTCGGCGCAGCATACGCTCGGCTTCACGGTGGGCTACGGCATGGGTAACGGCCGCTTTCAGCCCCAGCAGGAGATGCGGGCGATCTGGGGACTTTACAGCGGCGGCCTTTCGTGGCGCTACTACGGCAAGCAACGCTTCGTGGGTGGCTTCGGCATCGACCTGGAGTTCCAGCAGCAGGGCTTCTCTTTTGCGACCAACGCCGCGCAGGTCGAGGAGAAGAAGGATTACCTCTACTATACGCGGCACATCAATTCCGTCGTGCTGCCGATCGTCTGGCAGCCGCACTTCTACATGCTGCGCAACCACGTCCGCATCTACCTCGAAGCGGCCGCGACCTTCTCCTACAACATCTCGTCCACCTACGAGAACGAGCAGGCCCGGGCCAACGGCTCCGCCGACTGGAAGGGCGACTATCCCTTCAAACTCGCGCGCGACAACCGCTGGGGCTACGGACTGGCGGGCGGCGGCGGCATCGCCTTCCTGATCCGCCGTTTCGAACTGAATTTCCGCGTGCGCTACTCGTTCGGTTATTCGGACATCGTCCGCAACCGCAACAAATACTACGACAACAACAGCGACGGTGCGGAAAATCCCTTCTGGGCCACTCCGCTGCGTTCGCCGCTCGACAATCTCATGATCTCCGTGGGGCTGAACTACCGCTTCAACAAACAGGGCTTCGAGACCTGGAAACCAAGACCCAAGAAGGAGAAGAACCGCGAGGTCTTCAAGTTCGGGTTGTAAAAAACTACAAGTTATGGAAACTACCCGTCAGCAGAAAATCGCCAAGCAGATCCAGAAGGATGTTGCCGAAATCTTCCAGAAGGAAGGCGCCCCGATCGTGCGCGGTTCGCTCGTAACGGTCACCGCCGTACGCATATCCCCCGATTTCAGCTACGCCAAAATCTACGTCAGCATCTTCCCCTTCGGGCAGAGCGGCGAGGTGATGAAGCGGCTCGAACACCAGAACTGGTTCATCCGCCGCGCCCTGGGCCAGCGGATCCGCAACCAGCTGAAAAACGTCCCCGAAATCCAGTTCCTCCTCGACGATTCGCTCGAATACATCGAGCATATAGAGCAGGCGCTGAAAGAAGATTGACAATTATGCGCTTCTGTCGGTTGTTCCCGCTGCCTGCGGCGTCGTTTGCAAGTCCGATCCGCCCCCGAACCTCTGCCGAGGCGGGGGCTTCGGGATTTACGCTCTAATCCGTCGCCCGCCATGCTGCCGCAGCTCTTCGCCCGTCGCTACCTCTTTTCGTCCCAGTCCCGGTCGGTGGTCAACCTGATCTCGGGATTGAGCGTTGCGGCCGTGGCGATGCCCGTCGCGGCGATGATCATCCTGCTGTCGGTCTTCAACGGTTTCGAGTCGCTCGTCAAGTCGATGTATTCGGCTTTCGACGCCGATCTGACCGTCTCTCCGCGGCAGGGGCAGACCTTTGCGCAGCGGGACCTCGACACCGCGGCCCTGGCACGTATCCCGGGAGTCGGCGCGCTGTCGTTCACCCTGGAGCAGAGCGCCCTGCTCGAACACGGAGGGCGCCAGGCCACCGCCACGATCCGGGGCGTCGACGACGCCTACGGGGCTGTCTTTCAGCTTGGCGATGCCGTTTCCGCCGGGGAGTGGCGCGTGCGGCTGGGCGATCTGGAACGGCTGGTCGTCGGGCAGTCGATGGCGTGGATGCTGGGTATCCGCTCGCTGGCCGATGCCGACGTCACGCTCTACGCCGTGCGGCGGGGATCGTTCTCCTCGCTGCTGCCGCTCGAAAACTACACGCGCCGCACGGAACCCGTAGGCGGCGTCTATACCCTCGACCTCGAAACCGAACGCACCTACGTGCTCGCCTCGCTGCGGCTTGCGCAGGAGCTGTTCGGCTATGCGGGCCGCGCCTCGGCGCTCGTCGTGCGCCTCGCTCCCGGAGCCGATGCCGCGGCGGTCCGCAAGGCCGTTGCGGAGGCTGCGGGCGACGGATTCCGCGTCCGCACGCGCGACGAACTGCGCGCTTCGTTCTACCGCATCATGACCTACGAGAAGTGGGGCATCTTTTTCATCGCCCTGCTGGTGCTCGTCATCGCTTCGTTCTCGGTGGTGGGGGCGCTGGCCATGCTGATCGTCGAAAAACGGGACGACATTTCCACGCTCCGCGCCCTGGGGGCCGACACGGGCCTCGTCCGCGCCGTGTTCCGCACCGAAGGGTTTCTGATATGCGGTCTGGGCGCTGTCGCCGGCATGGCGCTGGGCGTTGCCGCGACCCTCGCGCAGCAGTATTTCGGGCTGATCGAGATTCCGGCCGAGACCTTCCTCACGAAGAGCTATCCCGTCGAATTCCGACCGGCCGACCTGGCGGTCGTCGCCGCGTCGTTCGCCGCCGTGGCCGCCGTCCTTTCGAACATCACCGTCCGCAGTATGATTAAAACCGACACCCGATTATGAAACGATTCCTCCGCATAACGGCTTCCGCGGCCCTCGTGCTGCTGCTGGCCGCCTGCGCCCGCCACAAGATCATCCCCGACGACAAGCTGGCGCAGATTTTCCACGATGCGTTCCTCACCAACGCCTACATCGGCAGCGAGGGCGTGAAGACCGATTCGCTGCGCATCTACGAGCCGATCTTCGCCCGCTACGGCTACACGACCGACGATGTGCACTACACCATCGGCAACTTCTCGAAGCGCAAGAGCGCCCGTTTGGGCGACGTGGTCGAGCGGGCCATCGAAATGCTCGAACGGGAGGGGAAAATCTATAACCAGGAGGTCGCCGTGCTCGACACGATCGACAACGTCGCCCGCCGCACCTTCACGCGCACGGTGCTCGCCGACTCGCTCATCCGCGTCGGGTCGCTGCGCGACACGGCCCGTTTGAGCTTTACGCTCGACGTCGAGCCGGGCGAATACAGCCTTTCGCTCAAATACCTCGTCGATTCGCTCGACCGCAACCAGCGGGGGCTGAAAGGCTCCGTGTGGCTCGAACGGCGCGACAGCTCGCGCACCAACGTCTACACCACGACCTTGCGGCGCAACCGCGAGGAGACCTTTTCGCGCCGGTTTACGACCGACACAACGCACCGTTGCCTGCGCATCGACTTCCTGACCTTCAACGCCAGGCCCGAGCGGCCGTCGGTGACGGTCACCGACCTCAAGGTGGAGTACATTCCTCCGACCCGCACGGCCGTCGAAAAACTCTACGAACAGCAACTCGACATCCGGATTTTCGCCGATGACTTCCTCCGTGCCGCAGCCATCCCGAAGGATAGCCTCTAACCTGCTGTGGACCCCGCAGGGCCTCGTCCGGCATCCGCTCCTGACCCTCGGGGCGGACGGGCGCGTGCTCACCGCGGGGAGTTGTCCCGATCCGGACCGTCTCGCCGCCACGGAGTTCTATGCGGGGCTGCTGGTCCCGGATTTCCCGGCCGACTACCGCGCCGCGTTCGACGGCATGCGCGTCGCCGCGCTGCCGCTTTCCGAACTGCTGCCGCAGGCCGTGACGCCCGGCGGAGTGCTGGTCGTCATCTCGGGACTCGACTACGAATCGCTGCGGCTTACGCCGCAGTCGCAGATCCGGAAGTTGTAGTTATTCCGGGTGTGGGTGTGGTTTCCGACCGCTTCCCCTGATTTGCCGGTACCGTTCGCGGCCAATATCTGACTCCATCCCGGCTCTCCTTCAGCGAGGGAGATGACGTACTGCCCGGATGGTTGGTATCGTGAAAAGTCACCTCTTGTCAGATGGGCAAATGCTCCTCGACCGTGCGCCGCAGGTGTTCGCTGTCGAGATGGGTGTAGATTTCGGTCGTGAGGATGCTTTCGTGCCCCAGCATCTCCTGTACCTGGCGGATCGAGGCACCGCCTTCCAGCAGGTGCGTCGCGAACGAGTGGCGGAAGGTGTGGGGACTGATGCGCTTCTCGATTCCGGCCCGTCCGGCCGCCTGTTTGAGGATCGTGAAGACCATCACCCGCGTAAGCTGTCCCCCGCGGTTGTTCAGGAAGACGATCTCCTCGCCCGTCCGGGCGCTCCGCCGCTCTTCGAGGTAGCGCTGAATGCGTTCGCGCGCCGTTGAACTGACCGGCACGATCCGCTGTTTGTCGCCCTTGCCGATCACGCGGATATATCCCTCCCCGAAAAAGAGGTCCTGCATGCGCAGCGACGTGAGTTCCGAGACCCGCAGTCCGCACGAATAGAGCACTTCGAGCATGGCGCAGTCGCGCAGCCCCTTCACCGTCGAGGTGTCCACGGCGGCGATGATGCGGTCGATCTCCGCGGTGATGAGCACGTCGGGCAGCTGGCGGCCGAATTTGGGTGTCAGGACGAACTCCGCGGGCGACGATTCGATCTTGTCCGAGATCATCAGGTAGTTGAAGAAACTCTTTATGCCGCTCAGCGCCCGGGCCTGCGAGGTCTTCTCGCGTCCCCGCTCGTAGAGCCACGCCATGTAGCGTTCGACCATCTGCGGTTCGACCTTGTGGGGCGCGACGTCCCACTGGCGCAGGATGAAGTGCGCGAACTGCCTGTAGTCGCGCATGTACGATTCGACGGTGTTTTCCGAGAGCCGCTTTTCCAATTTTATGTAGGTACGGTAACGACGGCCGGTTTCGTCCCACTTTTTCGTATTTTCTGCCATCTTTTGGTCCGCTGAATCCGGGATTATTGTAACTTTGTCCGAACGAAGGTACGAAAAATTTTACATAATATGGATTACACAGTCCTCAATATCGCAGTCGCCGACGACGAGCAGGCTGAAATCCTGACCGCCGAACTGGCCGATTTCCCGTTCGAGAGCTTCGAGACCGGAGACGGCGTGCTGAAAGCCTATATTCCGGCCGTGCGGCTCTCCGGCTGCAAGGACGATGTCGACGCCCTGCTGGCGCGCTGCGGGATCGAGGGGCGTTACGCCGTCATCCGGACCCAAAACTGGAATGCCGCCTGGGAGAGCGATTTCCCGCCGGTCGACGTCGAAGGCCGCCTGCGCATCCGCGCCCCGTTCCACGATCCGGTCCCTGCGGGGGAGATGGAGGTGGTCGTGCTGCCCCGGATGTCGTTCGGCACGGGCCATCACGCCACCACGTGGCTCATGTCGCGTGCGGTGCTCGGCCTCGGGGTCGCGGGCCGCACGGGACTCGACATGGGCAGCGGCACGGGCGTGCTGGCTATCGTCGCCGCCAAATGCGGCGCGGCGCACGTCGACGCCGTGGACATCGACGACTGGGCGGACGGGAACTGCCGTGAAAATGTCGCCATGAACGGTGTCGCGGACCGGGTCGAACCGATGCTGGGCGACGTCGGCCGCATCGCGGGACGGCGTTACGACTTCATCCTGGCCAATATCAATCGCAACATCCTCGTGGCCGACATGCCGGCCTACGCCGCGGCGCTGGCTCCGGGCGGCGATCTGGTGATGAGCGGTTTCCTCGAAGCGGACACTGCGGCCGTCACCCAAGCCGCTGCGAAACTGGGCATGGAGACCGTCGCGGCCGAAACCCGCGAAGGCTGGATGATGATACGTGTTAAAAAGAAGAAGTAATCCCGGTCGCATGCGATAAGTCCCCGCCGAGGCGGGGATTTAGGGGTGGGTCAGACTTGTAAACGCGGCGGAACGCCGCGGGAACAGCGGTCCGATCCGGAAAGCGTTCAGGAAAAGAGATTAATTCTGTGATTTGAAAACCTACAAAGGCCGCGGCATCGTGCTGCATACGCTCAAATACGGCGACACGTCGATGGTCGCCTACCTGCTGACCGACGTCGGGGGCCGCCGCAGCTATATGGTGCAGGGAGTCCGCAGCCGCAACGGCCGGGGTTCGAAACTGGCGCTGTTCCAGCCGATGTTCCCCGTCGAGTTCGAGGGACTGGAATCCCCGCGGCAGCAGATGGACCGCTTTAAGGAAGTGCGTGCGGGTTTTGTGCTGCAAAGTCTTCCGTTCGACGTCCGAAAATCGACCATGGCGCTGTTTATGGCCGAGGTTTTGTACCGCCTCGTCCGGGAGAGCGAGCCGAACGAAGCGCTTTTCGATTTCGTGTGGGGTTCGGCCGAGGCGCTGGACGCCATGGACGAGGGGGTTCCGAATTTCCACCTCTGGTTCCTGGCCAACCTGAGCCGCCTGCTGGGCTTCCGTCCCGGCAACGACTATACGCCGGGAGCGTGGTTCGACATCCGCGAGGGGCTGTATACGCCCGTGCGGCCGGCGCATCCCGGGGTGATGACCCAGGAGTGCGCCTGCCTGCTGGAGAGGATGCTCTCCTGCGACGTGCGGCGCCTGGGCGACGTGGGGCTGAACCGCGACCGGCGGTCGGAGTTCCTCAACGCCATGCTGGCCTATTTCGGCTATCACCTCGACGCCATCAGTGCCGTGCAGTCGGTGCGCATACTAAAAGAGGTGTTTTAACGTTAAGTTTTAAGATAAAAGGGAAGAAAATTATGAGAAAGATGTTGCTTGCGGCCGCAGCGCTCGCCGTAGCGCTCGCCGCCTCGGCCCAGGAGCCGAAATTCGATTTCAGGCGCGACTCGACCCGTACTTCGGGCTTCACGCTTCCCGATTCGCTGGCGCACATGTCGCCGTGGAAACCCGACTACAAGACGATGGCTCCGGTGAAGACCAAACCCTCGGTGTCGATGACCTCGGTGGTGGTTATCCAGAAGGAGAACCTGCCTTCGCGCGTCACCGTCATCGACAACAATACGCTGCGTCTGGGGCAGCACTTCACCCTTTCGAACGGGCAGGCCTGGAACTGGAGTCCTTTTCCCGACGCCTTCCTCGACGCACGTACGCTTTCTTTCCCCATGCCGCGGTAGCGCCTCGGAAAGATTGTTCTTCAAACACAGGCTCCTGTTTTTCGCAGGAGCCTGTGTTTTTATGCGTCAGAACTTGTGCACGGCGCGCACGCATGTCTGACCGGCCTTCGGGTATCCAGCCTCCGTTTTGTCAGGGCTGTAAAAATCCCGGTTGCCGCAGATCGCCGATGCGGATTCCGAGACTTCGGTCGAGGACCATATCAGCAGCGAATACATCCCTCCCGGGTCCCCTCCGTAGGATTCCATCAAATCCTTATTCCGCTTCCGGGCGCGGTTCCAGTCGCCGAAACTTATTTTTCCCGACATGTCGACGTCCAGCAGCCGCCAGAAATCGTGCAGTTCGTCTGCCGCAGGCATATACCACCCTTCGCCCTGCGATTCACACCATTCGAAAGCCGGGAAATCGGCCCATGTCAGTTCGGTTCCGGCGATCCACTCCGTCACCCTGTGGCGGTTGTTCCAGCCGTCGGCACGGTCGGAAAGTCCGAGCCGCAGGTTGTCCAGCCTCGTTGTTTCGGCCCACGCCAGCCTGGCCTGCCCGAGCGACAGGATCAGCCCGTGGCGACCTTCGTCCGTCGTCGAGATCACCACTCCCCGCACGCCGTCCTCGTCGAACAGGTCGCCGGGACGGTAGGAGCGTGTCACCGCAGGCCACGGGTAGTCCGCCGCTGCGGACTTCTCCTCCGCGAACAGCTCCCGCTCGCCGTTGGCATAGGTGATCGAAAATACCTCGGCCCGCGCAATGCGCAGCATTTTCGCGGGATCGTCCCACATCTTGCAGAGAACATCCGTTTCGGTGATTTCCGTCACACGGGTCTTTATCTCATCCGCATTGCGCAACAGGATCACATCCTGCGCGGCGACTCCGTGCCATGCCGCAAGGGCTGTCAGGAACAGTAGCATTTTTTTCATGGCTTAAAAACGGTAAGCGTAGGTCAGCCCCAGCGACCAGGGATTGCTGCCGATCGCCTCGTGCGGGGAGACGAAGTTTTGCAGCCATTGCAATCCGATTTCGGAATGGCCGAATTTGTAGCCGTATTCGAGAACGGCCGCCACGACGGCCGATTTGACCATGTCGCCCGGAACCTTATGCCACGTATCGAGCGGGTACGCCTGTAAATCTTCGTCCTGCTGCCATCGTTCCGCAACCTCGGGCGAAGCCTCGAAGCGGACTTTCATGGCCGTCGGCACGGAAACCCGGAATCCGATCCGCATGGAAAATCCGTTTTTTACGGGCGTCAGTCCATAGTAAACATGGGCGAAGACGGCGTCGAATTTGTTTTTGAACGTGACCGAGAGGTTTTCCGCCTTGAGCTGGGTCGCACCGCCCGTCTGCATGTATCCCAGTCCGAACCCGATATGCCCTTCGCCGGTCTTCCGGAAATAGCGTTCGCCGAAAACCGACAGCCCGGCTCCGATGCGCGGGCTTTGGCTCGTGGAAAAAGCATCCGGACGGGCCGAGGACAGCGATCCGATCATGCCGTTGATGTCATCCTTCATCGACCAGAAGCTCAATCCTATATCGGCGCGCACACCCCATTCCCACAACTTTGCGCGTTCCTTCTTTTTCGTTTGGGCGGCGGCGCGCGAGACTGCCGCCTGCGACGGGACGGCGGCTCCCGGGTCCGGTCTCTTTCCGGCTGCGGCAGGCCGGTCGAGCGGCGTGATTATGTCCTTGGCCCCCGATTCGTAGCGGATGACGAAGACTTCGCTGCGGGAGATCGAATAGACGGGTCCCGTTAGGTTCGTGAATTTGCGGTAGCGGATCGACCGTTCGCCGACCTCTTCCACCTTCGCACGGATCTCCTCGCCGTTTTTCTTCACAATGATGTCCTGCGCCGAGGCAGCCATCGACAGCAGCATGAACGCCGCCAGAAACAAGATACGCTTCATAAAATTTAAGTTTTAAGGGTTGATAAATTTTACAAAGGCACGTAAAAAACGTGGACAATTTTCAATATCCACAAGAGAGGCCCTGGATAGCCCATGCAGTAGAATACAGATAAAATGCCCACGCCGTAAAACAGCGAGAGCACCAACTCTTATTCCTTACTGCATTAGAAATTTTCCAGGTTTCTCTTGTAAGAAAAAAGCCGATGCGCTTTTATGTCCCATGTATGCAGTCCTCACAGGCTGCACCGGCAAATATAGCGATTAATCCGGGAAATGCAAAACGTTTCCGGACGGGTTTTTACGTATTTTCGCGTATTGATCCGCAACGGCGAAATTCCGAATTTTGTACCCTGAAAAGAAACGCCGCTTATGAAACCGATTCTTCTGCTGTTGTTATCGCTGCTCCCGTTCGGGGCATTCGCCGGGGAGCTGGTTCCTGCGCCCGCAGCGGGCGAACCCACCGCCGCCGAACTTTCTGCCGGGATCGAAGCCTTGAAAGCCAGGACCTCGGCATGGGACAAAATCCTGGCACGTCTGCCCAAAATCTCGGGCTACGTGCAGACCGGCTACGAGTGGTCGGAGACCTCCTCGACCTTCTTCATCAAGCGCGTGCGTCTGAACTTGGCGGGGGACATCGCCGAAAAACTCGACTACCGCGTGCAGATCGAGTTCTGCGGCCCGAAAATCGTCGACGCCTACATCCGTTACCGGCCTTTCGAGCAGCTGAATTTCCAGCTGGGAGAGTACAAACTGCCCTTTTCGATCGAGAATACCGATTACGTGCCCCTTAAGTACGAGTTCATCGAATACCCGCTGCCGCTGCGCCGGCTGATGGGTTTCAACGACGTGTGCGGACTCTCGGCCACGGGCCGCGACATGGGCGCCATGCTCTACGGCGGATTCTTCAACCGCAAAGGGTACAGCGTCCTGGGTTACAACTTCGGCGTGTTCAACGGCGAGGGCCTGAACGTCAAGGACAGGAACAAATCGAAGGACCTTGTGGCGCGGCTGACGCTGCGTCCCGTCCGGGGATTGCAGATCGCCGGTTCCTACTACTGGGGCGAGTACGGCGCCGACTACCTCAAGCGCGTCCGCTACGGTGCGGGCGCCTGCTACGACGAGGGGCCGTTGGTCGTGCGCGCCGAGTGGATCTGCGGCACGACGGGGCTTCCCGCGGGCGGCGAACTCGACAGCGACGGCTGGTACGCCGTCGGCGGGTGGCGCGTGGCACCGGCGCTGATGTCCGTGGTGCGCTACGATACGTTCCTCGAAAACTCCTCGGAGAGCGCCTCGCGCCAGACCAACTACACGGCGGGCGTCGTGTGGCAGCCCGTGAAATACCTGCGCTGCCAGCTCAACTACACCTACGAAGATTATGCGTCCCGCGCCGCCGCCAACCGCAATGTGGTGTCGCTGATGCTCTCCGGAATTTTTTAATTGAATTGCCATGAAAAACTTTTTCGAAAAACTCCGTGTCGAGGACTGGGTGGTGGTCTGGGTCTCGATCCCGCTGCTGCTGCTTGCGGCGCTCATTCCCGCCGACCTGCCGAGCGTGCCCGCGACCCTCGTGGGCGAAGTGGCGTGGTATAACATCGGCCTGCTGTTCGCCATCGTGCTGGGGGTGCTCTACGTCGGCTGCCTGCTGCTGCGGCGTCCCCTCAAGGGGTTGCTGCCGTCGCTGGTCGTGGTCTTCGCCGTCTCGCTGCTGGCGCAGGTCGTGGCCAAAATCCCGGCCGTCTCCTACTACGGTTTCGAGTCGGTCTTCTTCTCGGTGCTGTTCGGCCTGGTGATCCGCAATGTGTGGCGCGTCCCCGCGTGGATGAAGCCCGCCATTCAGGGCGAGTTCTTCATCAAGATCGGCGTGGTGTGCCTCGGCGCCACGATCCTTTTCAGCGACGTGATGAAATCGGGGGTCTTCGGACTCGTGCAGGCCTGCCTCGTGGTGGCCGTCGTGTGGTTCTTCGCCTTCTGGTTCTCGCGCCGCATGAAGGTCGACGAGCGTTCGGCGATGATCCTTTCGAGCGGACTCTCGATCTGCGGTGTCTCGGCTTCGATCACCGCGGCGCGTGTGGTGGGCGGCGACGACCGCAAACTTTCGTATATCGTTTCGCTGGTGCTGATTGTCGTCGTGCCGATGATCTACCTCATGCCGTGGCTGGCCGGCCTGATCCTGCCGCACCTGTTCGCTCCCGAAGTGGCCGAGGAGGTCGCCGGGGCGTGGATCGGCGGCACGATCGACACCACCTCGGGCGTCGCCGCGTCGAGCATGATCGTCGGCGAGGTCGCCAACCAGCACGCCGTGATCATCAAGGCGGCGCAGAATGTGCTGATCGGCGTGGTGGCGTTTTTCATTGCGCTTTACCTTTCGACCCGCGGCGAGAAGGGCGGGCAGACTCCCTCGCTGGGCATCGTGTGGGAGAAGTTCCCCAAATTCATTCTCGGATTCGTCGCCGCGTCGCTCGTCTTCAGCCTCTGCCAGTCGAACGGCCTCTTTACGCTCAATGCCAAGGGCAAGCTGATCGAACCGGGTGTGGCGAAGATGTTTTCGACGGTCTTTTTCTCGCTGGCCTTCGTCTGCATCGGTCTCGACACGCGCCTCAAGGACATCGTGTCGAAGGAAAACCGCAACGTCCTCTGGTCGTTCCTCGTGGCGCAGACCTTCAATATCGTGGTGACGTTCCTTATCGCCTGCCTGCTCTTCGGCATCCTCAAACCAGCGCTTTAAGAAAGCGCGTTTAGGGGCGGTGGTTGGTATTCCCGTTTTGGGAGTGAGTCTGCGCTGCGACTGCCATTAATAAGAAAGGCTAACGAATCCGTTAGCCTTTCTTATTGAATTTCCGGAATCCCGGATTGTCTTTCCGGGGTGTTCGCTGCTCCGGGCGTCCTTTTCCGGCGGCGGGTTTTCCGTCGAAGAAATACGCCTTTTGCCGCCGCTTCTCGTCCTGCGACCGGGCGACATGGACTTTCTCGTGCGTGTAGGGGTTCTCTCCCGTGTAGAACATCACCGAGGAGAGGGTCATCGGCGTGGGCGTGAGGTCCTGCACCTGTTCGAGGTTGAAGTGCATTTTCCCCAACACCTTCTCCGACAGCGACTTCATATCCCGCTCGGTGCATCCCGGGTGTGACGAGATGAAGTAAGGGATCAACTGATAGGGCAGATGTTCCTGACTGCAAATGCGATGGAAGTCGGCGGTCAGCCGTTCGAAGAGTGCGAACGGCGGTTTGCGCATCAGTTTCAATACGTTATCCTCGGTGTGTTCGGGCGCCACTTTAAGTCGTCCCGAGGTGTGGTGTTTCAGCACCGTCTCCAGATAGGGCGAGCGGTCGAACAAATCGTAGCGGATGCCGCTGCCGATAAAAGCCTTCTTGATGCCCTTGACGGCGCGGATTTTTGCGTATAATGCCAGCAGCGGGCCGTGGTCGTTGTCGAGGTTGGGGCACATCTTCGGGTGGAGGCACGACGCGCGGCGGCATTTGCGGCACAGCTCCCTGTCGCGGCCGCCCATGCGGTACATGTTGGCCGATGGGGCTCCGACATCCGAGAGATAGCCCTTGAAACCGGGCGATTTCGCGATGCGCTCCACCTCGGCGAGGATCGACCGCTCGCTGCGCGAGTTGATGAACTTGCCCTGGTGGGCCGAAATGGTGCAGAACGAGCAGCCTCCGAAACAGCCGCGGTGGATATTGACCGAGTTGCGGATCATCTCCCAGGCCGGGATGTCCCCCTTGCCTGCGTAACGCGGATGCGGGGCGCGTTCGTAGGGGAGGTCGAACGAGTGGTCCAGCTCCTCGGTGGTGAGCGTCGTGTTGGCGGGCGTCACGACCACGTAGCGGTCGCCGACGGCCTCGACGAGCGTCGCCGTGGGTTCCATCAGGTTGCTCTGGGTCTCGATGACGGTGAAATTCTCCCCGAAGGCGGCCTTGTCGCCGACGCACTCCTCGTAGCTGTGGAGGCGGATCGTCGCGGCGGGGTCGAGCCGTGAGACGTGGCTTTCGTCGGAGAGGAACGCCACCTGGCGGATCTTGCGCAGCAGTTTGGCGTTGTAGCCGTTGCGCATCGCCCGGGCCACCTGCTGCACGACCCGCTCGCCCATGCCGTAGATCAAGAGGTCGGCGCCCGATTCGGCCAGGACGGAGGGCTTCAGCCGGTCGCTCCAGTAGTCGTAGTGGGTCAGGCGGCGCAGCGAGGCTTCGATGCCCCCGATGACCACCGGGGTGTGCGGATAGAGGCGTTTGAGGATTTGCGAGTAGACCGTCACGGCGTAGTCGGGGCGGAATCCCGCCTTGCCGCCGGGCGTGTAGGCGTCGTCGTGGCGCAGGCGGAGATTGGCGGTGTAATGGTTGACCATCGAGTCCATCGACCCGCCGGAGACGCCGAAAAAGAGGCGCGGAGCGCCCAGTTTCGTGAAGTCGCGCAGGTCGTCGCGCCAGTTGGGCTGGGGGACGATCGCCACGCGGTAGCCCTCGGCTTCGAGCAGGCGTCCCACGACGGCCGCCCCGAATGCCGGGTGGTCGATGTAGGCGTCGCCCGAGAAGAGGATCACGTCGAGTTGGTCCCATCCGCGTTCGCGGACTTCCTTGATGGTGGTCGGTAGAAACAAGATCGTTCGTTATTTTTTATTTCGGGGCGTATATTTTGGCCGGCTTACGCTTCCCCGGTCTCTTTGGCAGCCGACGTATAAACGTCCCACTTGGCCAGCAGGGCCGTGAAGTCGGCCGGGAGGGGGCTTTCGAACAGCACCTCTTCGTGCGTTGCGGGGTGTTCGAAGCCCAGCAGGCGGGCGTGCAGCGCGTGGCGCGGCATCACCGCGAAGCAGTTTTCGATGAACTGGCGGTATTTGGCGAAGGTCGTGCCCTTGAGGATGCGGTCGCCGCCGTAGCGTTCGTCGTTGAACAGCGGATGGCCGATCCACGCCATGTGGACGCGGATCTGGTGCGTGCGTCCCGTCTCGAGGCGGCACTCCACCAAGGTCACGTAACCGTAGCGTTTCAACACCTTCCAGTGCGTCACGGCGTGCTTGCCGTCCGACCCGTCGGCGAAGACGAACATCTTCTGCCGGTCGCGGGGACTGCGGCCGATGTTGCCCGTGATCGTCCCCTCGTCCTCCTCGAAATTGCCCCACACGAGGGCCACGTAGCGGCGCTGGATCGTGTGGTCGAAGAACTGCTTGGCCAGCCGCGCGTGGGTCTGCTCGTCCTTGGCGATCACCAGCAGTCCCGAGGTGTTCTTGTCGATGCGGTGCACCAGTCCCGCACGGTTCTGCTCCTCGGCCGGGATTCCCTGCTTGTTGAGGTGGTGCATCAGCGCGTTGACCAGCGTGCCGCTGTAATTGCCCACCCCCGGATGCACGACCAGACCGGCCGGTTTGTCGACCAGCAGCAGCCATCGGTCCTCATAGGGGATGTCGAGCGGAATGTCTTCGGCGACGAGTTCCACCTCGCGCCGCGGGTAGGGCATCACGATCTGGATGCGGTCCAGCGGCTTGACCTTGTAGCTCGACTTGGCCGCCTTGCCGTTGACGAGGATGTTTCCGCTGTCGGCCGCCGCCTGGATGCGGTTGCGCGAGCAGTGCTCCATCCTCACGGTCAGGAACTTGTCCAGCCGCATGGGGGTCTGCCCCTTGTCGGCTGTCACCGCAAAGTGTTCGTAGAGGCCCGCTTCTTCTTCGTCCTCCGCATCAGCCGGAACGGCGTTCAGCTCCGGGTCGTCGATGGGGTATCTGTCGGTCATCAGTCGAAAAATCCGTCGTTGTCCTTTTGGGAGGGCCGCTCTTCGGCGGGTTCCGCCGAGGCCTCCTCGAGGGCCGCCCGTGCGAGCGAGTCGGCCAGCTGCTGCTCTTCGGCCCGACGTTCCTCGGCGGCGACGGCCGCCTGCTTCTCGGCCTCGGCCCGGTACCGGGCGAGTTTCTTCTCGTCGAGCGTCAGCCGCAGGTCGACCCTCGATCCCAGCGCTGCGCTGCGTTCGGCGCCCGGCGTCTGGATGTAGACGCGCGTGTCCTTCTGGTTGAGCAGGTTGACCCCTTCGTCGAAGTCCACGCGCCCGACGTTGAGTCCCAGCTCCCAGAGGCGGCCCTTGGCCTGTGCCAGCGGCAGTCCCACCAGCCGCGGCACGATCGTCGTGCCGTAGCCGTCTTCGACACCCACGTAGAGCGTCACGCCGGAACCCATCTCGGCCTCCATACGAGTTGTGGGGGTCACGGGTTTGCCTTCGCAGTACTCCTCCAGCACGTAGTTCGTGGCCATGTCGGGGCGGTAGATCAGCTCGGCGATCTCCAGTCCGGCGATTTCGAGCATGTTCTTGGCCTGCCGCAGCGAACGCCCGGCCACGTAGGGCACGGGGACCATCTTCTGGCGGAAGGAGTTGATCGTGATGTAGACCGTGCGTCCGGGTTTCACCTCGACGCCCCCTTCGGGCAGCTGGTCGAGGACGATGCCCCCTTCGTAGGCGGGGACGAACAGCGAGTCGTTGATATGCAGTTGCAGATCGTGCTTGCGGGCGATGCGTTGAGCCTGGTCGAGCGGCACGCCCGAGAAGTCGGGGACGGTGCGCCGCGCGCCGTGGCGTGTGCCCAGTTGCATGAGGATATGCGCGGCGACGGCCATCGCGAGGATGATCGCCGCGATCAGCGTGAGGTTCCAGAGCAGCGGATGCCGCCGGAGCCGGGACAGGTAATTCTGGGGTTTCTCCATAGATCGCAGGTTATTTCGGGGCCTTCCGGTAAAGGTAGACGGCGGTGCCGAGGTAAATGATATTGGGCAGCCACACGGCCAGCCCGGGCGGGAGGGTTCCGCTCTTGGCGAACTCCTCGAAGAAGCGGTTGAAAAGGATGTACGAGAAGCAGAGTCCCGTGCCGATGCCGATGTGCAGTCCCGTGCCGCCGCGGACCTTGCGCGAGGAGAGCGACACGCCGATGAGCGTCAGGATGAACGTCGAAAGCGGATAGGCGTAGCGCGCGTGCTTCTCGACCTCGATCAGGTTGATCGAGTCGGAGCCTTTGGCCCGCTGCTGGTCCAGGAAGGCGTTCAGTTCCGAGATGTTCATGGTCTGGATCAGGTCGTTGATCTCGCCCAGCTCGGTGGCTTCGAGGTTGATCAGCGTGTCGAGGTTGCGGAACTGCTCGAAGGTCTCCGTGCCCGCGGAGTCGAACTCCCGTTTGGTGTAGCGCGGGGCGGTCCAGCGTTTGGTCTCGGGGTTGAATTTGGCGTCCGAGGCTTCGAGCGAGTGGGTCATCGTGCCGCTTTCGTAGCGTTCCAGCACGAAGAACGAGGCCTGGCGGGCGCCGTCGTTGTAGCCGCGGATGTAGGCGAAGATGCCCGGCTCGATCTGGCGGTAGATGTGGCGGTCGTATTTGGTGTTCTGCTTGCGTTTGATGTATTGCTGCTCGAAGGAGACGATGTGCCGCTGCGAAATGGGGATCAGCCAGAGGTTGAGCGTCAGCGACAGCGAGGCGATGATCAGCGCCCCGAGGAAATAGGGCCACATCAGCCTGCGGAACGACATGCCGCCCGAGAGCATGGCCACGATCTCGGTCTGGTAGGCCATCTTCGAGGTGAAGAAGATGCAGGCGATGAAGGTGAACAGACCGCTGAACTGGTTGATGAAGTAGGGGATGAAGTTGAGGTAGTAGTCGAGGATGACCGATTTCAGGGGTGCGTGCAGCTCCGTGAAGTCGTCGATCTTCTCCACATAGTCGAAGACCACCACGATCACGATGATCATGGCGATGGCGAAGAAATAGGTCGACAGGAACTTGCCCAGTATGTAACGGTCCAGAATCTTGAACCCCGGAAAACGCATTTTCATTGTTTAGAGTCTTCGTTGCAGTTTTTCGACCATTCCCTCCTTCCACGCCCTGAAATCCCCGGCGAGGATGTGTTCGCGCGCCGCCCCGACCAGCCGCAGGTAGAAGGCGATGTTGTGCAGCGAGGCGATCTCGGCCGCGAGCATCTCGCCGCAGACGCAGAGGTGGTGCAGGTAGGCCTTCGAGTAAAGCCTGTCGACAAAGGCCGTGCCCGCGGGGTCGATGGGCGAGAAGTCGTCCTCCCACTTCTTGTTGCGGATGTTGATGACGCCCTCGGCCGTGAACAGCTGTCCGTTGCGGCCGTTGCGCGTCGGCATCACGCAGTCGAACATGTCCACCCCGCGCTCGATGCCTTCGAGGATGTTCACCGGCGTACCGACTCCCATCAGATAACGCGGGCGGTCCTCCGGCAGTATGGCGTTGACCACTTCGATCATTTCGTACATGACCTCCGTAGGCTCGCCCACGGCCAGTCCGCCGATGGCGTAACCGTCGGCATTGTACTGCTTCACGTTCTCCGCGGCCCGGGCGCGCAGGTCCGGGTAGGTGCATCCCTGCACGATGGGGAACAGCGCCTGGTAATGGCCGTACTTGGGACTGGTCCGGTGATACTGGTTGAAACACCGGTCGAGCCACCGCTCCGTGAGGCCGAGCGATTTGGCGGCGTATTCGCGCGGGGCGTCGCCCGGGGGGCATTCGTCGAAGGCCATCATGATGTCGGCGCCGATCGTGCGCTCGGTGTCCACGACGCTTTCGGGCGTGAAGAGGTGCTTCGAGCCGTCGATGTGCGACCGGAAATGGCACCCTTCCTCTTTCAGCTTACGGCACGCCGCAAGTGAAAAAACCTGAAAACCGCCGCTGTCGGTGAGCATCGGGCCTTCCCAGGTCGAGAAGCGGTGCACGCCGCCGGCGCGTTCGATGATCTCCATGCCGGGACGCAGGTAGAGGTGGTAGGTGTTGGCCAGGATGATCTGCGCGCGGGCCTCGTCGCGCACGTCGCGGTGGAAAATGCCCTTCACCGTCGCGGCCGTGCCCACGGGCATGAAGATCGGGGTGCGGACGACGCCGTGGTCGGTCTGCAGCTCTCCCGCGCGGGCGTGCGACGAAGGGTCTTTATGTTGCAGGGTGAATTTCATACTCATATATTCGGCAAAAATACACAAAATATTTCTATCTTTGCGCATATTTCGTCAATATGCTTTTCTTCGAACGATTTCTGACATGTTACGGCTGGGAGGGCGCAGCCCTCGCGGGGGCCGCGCTCCTGATGCTCGGCGTGCAGTTGTACTATTATATTTTCGTCTACGGCCGCATCCCCGGCTACAAGAACAACCGCCGTCCGCAGACGATGGACCGCGAACCGCCCGTGTCGGTGGTGGTCCCCCTCTTTTCGGAGGACTATTCGTTCGTCGAGGAGCGCCTGCCGCTGATCCTGGCCCAGAACTACCCCGATTTCGAGGTGGTGATCGTCTACGTGGGCCACGACTCTGATTTTTACGAGGACCTCGTGCGGCTGAAACAGTCGTTCCCGCAGATCACGACCACCAAGATCCACCTCGACCCCCGTTTCCCGATCTCGCGCAAGATGGCGCTCAACGTGGGTATCAAGTCGGCCCACTACGAGTGCATGGTCTTCACCTCGACCGACGCCGTGCCGCAGACCGACCGCTGGCTCTCGCTGATGGCCAAGGGGTTCATGCGCGGCGAGATCGTCATGGGCTACTGCGGCGTGGAGCGCGGGAAGGGCTTTGCGAACTACATGATGCGCGCCTGGCGGATGATGCACTCGGCCGACTGGATCGCCCGGGCCGTGCGGCGCCGCGCCTACCGCGGGACGCTCCACAACTACGGCTTCACCAAGAGCCTCTATTTCGGGGCCAACGGCTTCAGCCACCTCAATATGAACATCGGTGAGGACGACCTGTTTATGCAGCGGGTCATGACGCGCGACAACGTGAGCGTGATCCTCTCGCCCCGCGCCTCGCTGCGCGAAAAAATGTGGGGCGGCATGGGCTGGTGGATGAGCCAGCTGCGCTATTTCGGTTCGGCGTTCCGCTTCTATCCCCGTGCGGTGAAGACCTTCGTCCGCTGGGAGATGGGTTCGCGGGTGCTGTTTTTCGCCACGGTGATCTGCGCCCTTGCTGTCATGCCCCCGGAGTACAAGCTCGCCGCACTGCTGCTCGCCGTCATCCGCTATGTCGTCGTGGCGCTCGAAGTGCGCCGCATAGCGCGGCGGCTGGGCGAGGGAGGCATTGCAGGGCGCTACTTCATCTACGACCTGCTCGGCCCGCTGTGGGCCGCGGCGCTGGGGGCGATGCTGCTCCGCCGTGACAACCGCGTATGGAGATAGCCGACTATATCGTAGCCGAAGACCGCGAGCTGGTTGACCGGGTGCTCAAGGGGGACAACGACGCCTTCGAGTACCTTTTCAACCGTTACCGCGACGCCATCCACCGGCTGTTCGTGCAGCGTTTGGGCGGCGCGAACGATGCCGACGACCTGTTGCAGGAGACCTTCATCAAAGTCTACATCAACCTCCACCGTTACAGCGCGGACTACACCTTCGGGCAGTGGGTCTACACCATTGCGCGCAACACGTTCATCGACTTCGTGCGCCGCCGTCAGGACGACCTGCCGATCGACGAGCGTTTCGCCGCCCCGGCCTCGAGCGCCCCGACTCCCGAGGAGAGCGTCATCAACCTCCAGCAGCGTACGCAGATCGAGCACTACCTCGAACGCCTCGCGCCCCGTTACCGGCAGCTGATCCTGATGCGTTTTTTCGAGGAGTACTCCTACGAGGAGATCGCGGCGAAATTGGCGCTGCCGCTCGGGACCGTGAAAACCCAGATACACCGCGCCCGCGAACAGATGTGCAGGTTCATCGCTCAAGGCGATGAACAATGAATAATGAACGATGAACGATTCGAAATTGGAGCCGATTCTCAAATATTTTCCCGATTTGACCGACCTTCAGCGCGAGCGGTTTGCGGCGCTGTACGGTCTCTATGCCGACTGGAACGCGAAGATCAACGTCGTTTCGCGCAAGGACTTCGACCAGCTCTACCTGCGTCACGTGCTGCATTCGCTGGCCATCGCCAAGGTCTGCACGTTCGGCGACGGGGCACGGATTCTGGACGTGGGGTGCGGCGGCGGATTCCCCTCCGTGCCGCTGGCGATCCTCTTTCCCGGGGCGCATTTCACGGCCGCAGACTCCATCCGCAAGAAGATAACGGTGGTCGAAGGGGTCGCGGCGGGCCTCGGGCTGGAAAACCTCACGCCCCGCTGCGTGCGGGTCGAAACCCTGACGGAGCGATTCGACTACGTCGTTTCGCGCGCCGTGACGGCCATGCCGGAGTTTGTGAAATGGGTCTGGCCCCTGATCGAACGGGGAGAGAAAGGATCGCTGCCCAACGGCATCCTCTACCTCAAGGGCGGCGATCTGGCCGAGGAACTGGCCCTGACGGGCAAACGGTGGTATATTTACGACATTCCGCGCTTCTTCGGCGAGGAGTTCTTCGAGACCAAGAAGGTGGTTTACACATCGAAAAAATAATTTTAGGGGACGCAGGGCATCGGCAGGATTTGAACAAAGGATGGCGGCATTTGAAATGGAATGATACAATATCGGAGTTTGTTTAACCCTGAATATGATGAATATGAAAAGAATCCTGTTTTTACTTGCGTTTGCAATCGTGGAATTTGCGGCAAACGCGCAATCGACCGTTTATGTGGTTTTTGCATCGACGGAGAATCGGTCTGCGGTGAATGGAGCATGGCACTCGAAAATTGCTCCGGACTCACAACTCGGTCGGGAAATCACGGCCCATGTGATAAGCCTGATTTGCGAAAGCAGCAATAGTTGTTTCACGTTTGTGTCAGAGGATAATGCCGCTCCGATCAAAAAACCGAAAGATTTTTTGAAGACCGTGGCTTGCATCGATTGGGATGTGCTTGCACCTACGCTCTCGAAATCGCAGGCCGAGATGAAATACAAGGAGATTTTGGCGCATGATACGATCTATTTTATCGACCGCAACGATATTGAAGGGGATGAAATGAACCTGATTCGTGTGCATGAACCGCGAAGCAGGTTTTGAGAACCCGGACATAAATCGAAATCGGGAAGGTTCAAAGCCTTCCCGTTTCTTTTTATCTGGATTTTGCCGCAGGCTTCTGCCGGGCGATGATCGTGCGGAGATTATCCATAAAAGTCCCGGCATCGGCGGCGCCCGTGATGCGGCCCAGCAGTTCGCCCCGGGTGTCGAACACGAGGTAGAGCGGAATCGAACCGCTGCCGTATTTCTTCAGCAGTTCGCGGCCCGTGGTTTTGTCCGTGTCGTATTTGGCCGCCACGAACCGCTGGTCCATGAATTCCCCGACGTCCTTGCGCGAGAAGACCTGCTTCTCCATCATCCGGCACGGAGGACACCAGCTGGCATAGAGGTCGATGAAGACCAGTTTACCCTGTTTTATCGCCATTTCGCGCACGGCATCCGTCGATTTGGTCTCGAATTTCACCTGTGCCCGCGCCGCGCCTGTCCCGAGGGCCAGCAGCAGCAGAAAGATCAGTTTTTTCATATAATCTGTTTTTTTGCTGACGGGGTGCAAAAACCGGACCGGGCCGGCCGCTTAAAAAGAGCTTTGAGGAGTAGCGGTGCGCAGTCCAATCGCCGGGATTTTCCGGTTGCTGGAAACGCGGCAGCGCAGAACCGGTCCGACAGCGCGATAAGGTTCCTCCGCCCCTGAATCCCGGTTCTTAACCGGGCGCCCTCTAAAGCCCGCCTTTTAGGCGGGTGCTCAACAGACCGCATGCGGCCTGGATGTCCTCGCCGCGCGAAGCGCGGATCGTGGTCTGGATGCCGCGGGCGGTCAGTGCGTCGCGGAAGCGGACCATCGCCTCGTCGCCGGGCGAGAAATAGGGCGAGTCGGGAATCCGGTGGAAGCGGATCAGGTTGATGCGGCATTTGATGCCGTTCAGCAGGCGCGTCAACTCGCGGATGTGGCGCGGAGAGTCGTTCAGCCCGCTCATCACGATGTATTCGAACGACACCCGCCGCTGATGGGTGAAGTCGTATTCGCCGAGGATCGCGACGACCTGGGCGATCGGCCACGCCCGTTCGACGGGCATGATCTCCATACGCTCCTCGTGGAAGGGATTGTGCAGGCTGACGGCCAGGTGGACCTTCGTCGCGTCGAGGAAGCGCCGCAATTCGGGCACGACGCCCGCCGTGGAGAGCGTGATGCGTGTCGGCGACCAGCCGAAACCCCACTCGGAGGTGAGGATTTCGAGCGCCCGCAGCACTTCGTCCGTGTTGTCGAGCGGTTCGCCCATGCCCATGAACACGAGGTTCGTGAGTTTGTCGCGCTCGGGCAGCGAAACCACCTGGTTGAGGATTTCGGCCGCCGTGAGCGACTGTTGAAGCCCCTGCCGCCCCGTGGCGCAGAAGCGGCAGCCCATGCGGCATCCGGCCTGCGACGAGACGCAGAGCGTGGCCCGCTCCCCGTCGGGGATGTAGGCCGACTCGACGTAATGCCCCGCCAGGGTGCGGAACAGGTATTTTTTCGTGCCGTCGGCCGACTCGGTGACGCGCTCCGGGGCGCTCAGCGCCGGTGAAAACCGCTCGGCGAGCCGCTGGCGGTGCACGGCGGCGATGTCGGTCATTTGCAGCGGGTCCTCCGTGTGGCGGACGTAGAGCCAGCGGGCGATCTGCCGCGCGGCGAAGCGCGGCATTCCCAACTCGCCGCAAAGGGCTGCGAGCTGGTCGGGCGTTTTGCCGTATAACGATTCCTGATGTGCCATTCTTGGGGTTCCGGGGGCTGTTTTCTGTGACAAAAGTAGGTAAAAAATGAAGATTTTTGCGTCCGCATGTGCATTTTTGAATTTTTATCCATATATTTGTGGTGCATAGCACTCCTATGCCCGTTTTTTGCCCGAACAATTAAAATTATTGAGATAAATGGAAATTAAGAAATCACCCAAAGCGGACCTCCGGAACAAGCGGGGTCTTTTGCTCGAAATCGGTCTGGTCGTTTCGCTTTGCCTCGTGATCGGGGCTTTCGCCTACACCCCGAAAGAGCGCACGATTGAAAAGATGGATTTGCAGGCTGCTATCGTCGAGGAGGAGATCGTCGAGATCACCCGCCAGGACCAGAAGCCTCCCGAGCCTCCCAAACGTGTAGAGGTGAAGGTTATCGCCGACCTGCTGCAGGTCGTTACCAACGACACGAAGATCACCACCGAAGTGGACTTCGCCGAGTTCGACGAGAATACCGAGGTGATCCAGCAGGTCGAGGTGGGCGAAGAGACCATCGAGGACGACCAGCCGTTCCTGATCGCCGAGACGATGCCTTCGTTCCAGGGCGGGGACCTCAATACCTTCCGCAACTGGGTGCAGCAGAACGTGAAGTTCCCGCAGATCGCCCTCGAAAACGGTATCCAGGGCCGCGTGGTTCTCTCGTTCGTGATCGAGAAGGACGGCCGTCTGACCAATATCCAGGTGCTTCAGACGCCCGACCGTTCGCTCTCCGAGGAGGCTATCCGCGTACTGAACAAGTCCCCGAAGTGGAGCCCCGGCAAACAGCGTAACCAGGTGGTTCGTGTGAAGTATACCCTGCCGGTAGACTTCCGCGTACAGAACTAAAACCCGGGACAGGAATATCCGCCCGGCAGCCGCGGCGGAGTTCCTGCAAAAAGGCTGCATCGATTTGTTTCCGACCAACCCTTTAATGCTGACTGATATGGAAGTAAAAAAATCATTCAAGGCGGATCTTCGGAATAAGAGAGGCCTTTTGTTGGAAATCGGTGCGGTGCTGGCGCTTGGTCTCGTTATATCGGCTTTCGCCTACGCACCGGCGGAGTACCGGATCGAACGGTCGCCGATGGAGTACGGGAATGCCGATGTGATCGAGCTGACCGAAATCACCCGGGACCGGCCCAAGGAGGTGCAGCCCCGGAAAGTCGAGATCAGAATCCCGAGTCAGGTGATCCGGATCATGGATAACGGTACGCAGATCCAGACGGATGTCGACCTGTCGATTTTCGATGCCGAAACCCCCATCGAGTTCGTCACCCCCACGGCGGAACCCGCTGTCGAGGACGAGATCTTCCTGATCGCCGAGACCATGCCTTCGTTCATGGACGGAGACCTCGAAACCTTCCGGAACTGGGTGATGCAGAACGTGAAGTTTCCGCAGATCGCCCTCGAAAACGGCATCCACGGTCGTGTGATTCTCTCGTTCGTGATCGACAAGGACGGACGCCTGACCAATATCGAGGTTCTCCAGTCGCCCGACCGTTCGCTGGCGGACGAAGCGATCCGCGTGCTGAACAAATCGCCGAAGTGGAGCCCCGGTAAACAGCGGAATCAGACGGTGCGTGTGAGATACACCCTGCCGGTCGAGTTCCGCATGCAAAATTGAGGCGTTACGGCTGAACTTTTGAGGGTATCCTGCTTTCGGGCGGATACCCTTATTTGTAGCATCGTGTTTGCAGCACGTTGTCCGACCCGGCAGAAGCCGGGTTGAAACCGGAATAAAATAGAACTGTTTTGGAAGAAAATAAACTGAATCCCCAGCCTGCCGCCGCGGCCGATTGCCGCGAGCGCGCCGTGCTGGTCGCCGTCATCCGCGACAGCCAGGACCCGCGCCAGGCCGAGGAGTTTCTCGACGAACTGGAGTTTCTGGCCGAGACGGCCGACATCTGCTCGGTGAAACGTTTCACCCAGCGCCTGCTGCAGCCTTCGTCGCGCATCTACGTCGGTCCCGGCAAGCTGGAGGAGATCGCTGCGTATTGCCGCGAGAACGAAATCGACGTGGTGATCTTCGACGACGAACTGACTCCCTCGCAGACGCGCAACATCGAAAAGGAGATGCCCTGCCGCCTGCTGGACCGCACGCGCCTGATCCTCGACATCTTCATGTCGCGTGCCCAGACGGCCTACGCCAAGACGCAGGTGCAGCTGGCCAATTACGAATACATGCTGCCCCGGTTGTCGGGCCTATGGACCCACCTCGAACGCCAGAGGGGCGGTACGGGAACCCGCGGCGGCGCCGGTGAGCGCGAGATCGAGACCGACCGCCGTATCATCCGCAACCGCATCGCCAAACTGAAGGAGGACCTCAAGAAGATCGACCGCCAGATGGCCGTGCAGCGGTCGAACCGCGGTGCGATGGTTCGCGTGGCGTTGGTCGGCTATACCAACGTAGGCAAATCGACGCTGATGAACCTGATTTCGAAAAGCGAGGTCTTCGCCGAGAACAAGCTCTTCGCCACGCTCGACACCACGGTCCGCAAGGTGGTTTTCGATAATCTGCCCTTCCTGCTTTCGGACACGGTGGGCTTTATCCGCAAACTGCCCACGGAGCTGATCGAGTCGTTCAAATCGACGCTGGACGAGGTCCGCGAAGCCGACCTGCTGATTCATGTGGTGGACATCTCGCACCCGCAGTTCGAGGAGCAGATCGCCGTGGTGAAGCAGACCCTGCAGGAGATCGGCGCGGGCGACAAACCCGTCTATCTGGTCTTCAACAAGGTCGACGCCTATACCTACGTCGAGAAGGAGGAGGACGACCTGACGCCTGCCACGCGTGAGAACCTCTCGCTGGAGGAACTTATGAAGAGCTGGATCGCACGGGCCAACACGCCCTGCATCTTCCTCTCGGCGCTGACGAAGACCAACCTGGAAAAATTCCGTTCGGATCTCTATGGCATGGTGCGTGAGATTCATGCCGGGCGTTATCCGTTCAACAATTTCCTCTACTGACAACCAAACCCACTCAATCATGACGTTGCATATCCTCTCCCAGCAGAACTCCGTTCTCAACAAATTCATCGCTGAAATCCGCGACAAGCGGATTCAGAAGGATTCGATGCGTTTCCGCCGCAACATGGAGCGCATCGGCGAGATCACGGCCTATGAAATATCGAAAACGTTCAGCTACAAACCGTGCGTTGTCGAGACGCCTCTGGGTGAAGCCTCCGTCGAGATGATCGACGAGCAGATCGTGGTGGCGACGATTCTCCGTGCGGGGCTTCCCTATCACCAGGGATTTTTAAATTACTTTGACGATGCCCAAAATGCCTTCGTCTCGGCTTACCGCAAGAGCACCAAGGACGGCAAGTTCACCGTGAAGGTCGAGTACATCTCGTGCGGAAGCCTCGAAGGCAAGACGCTGCTGCTGGTCGATCCGATGCTGGCCACCGGGTCGTCGCTCGTGCTGACCTACAACGCCTTGTGCGAGAAGGGCGGCACGCCGGCCTACACTCACGTCGCCGCGGTCGTCGCCAGCGAACAGGGGCTTGACTATGCCATGAAGAACATGCCGCGGCAGACCACTACGATCTGGACGGCCGTTGTCGACGAGGAGCTGACTTCGCGTTCGTACATCGTTCCCGGTATCGGAGATGCTGGAGACCTGGCTTACGGCGAAAAAATATAGTTTTTCGATTTTATGCGGCTATTTTCGCACATCCCTTGCGCGTGACGAATGGGACGTACTTTGGTACTACCCATCCGTCCCGTGCGGCGTGATGCCCGAAACTACCCTGCCTAAAATCAAAAAAATGAATAAGTAATGCGCCGAAAACTCGCTTTCCTCGTTGCCGTGTTCTGCGCGACCGTCCTTATGATGGTCGTGCAGAAACCCGTCTTTATGGCGTGGTATGCCGCGGAGGCGGCCGGGACGGGCCTCGGCGGCTGGATGGATGTGCTGTGGCACGGGCTGACGCTCGACATGACTGTTGCGGGTTATGTCACTGCACTGCCTCTCTTGGCCGTACTCCTTTCGCTGTGGGTGCGTATTCCGGAGCGGGTGTGGCGGGGTGTGCTGACAGCCTATTTCGTGCTGGTCGCCGTGATGACGGCCGTGATCTTCGCCGTCGACGTCGCGTTGTATGAGCATTGGGGGTTCCGCCTCGATGCGACGGTCCTGATTTACCTCGCCGATCCGAAGGAGGCGATGGCGAGCGTCGATTTCTGGCTCGGCGTGCGGCAGACCCTGCTGGCCGCTGCGTATGCCGCGCTGATGGTCTGGGCTTACCGCCGCATCCTGCGCATTTTCGACGGACGAACTGTCGGCTGGCGGCTGGCCCTGCCCGGAAGCCTCGTCGTCGTCGTGCTCGCGGGATTCGACTTCCTGGCGATCCGCGGCGGATTGGGGGCCTCGGTGGCCAATGTTTCGAAGGTCTATTTCAGCCCCGTGCCGTTCCTGAACCATGCGGCCACGAATCCCGTTTTCTCGTTTCTGTCCAGTCTCGGCGACCGTGCCGACTATGCCGGCGAATACCCCTTCTTCGACGAAGAGACGCGCGCCGCGAAGTTCGACGCCCTGCGGGGCAACGGCCCGGCAGCGGGTCCCACCGAGCGGGTGCTCGATACGCTGCGGCCCAATGTGGTGATCGTCATTCTGGAGAGCTTCGCCCGGACGGTGATGGACGAGGAGGTCGGCGGGGAACCCGTCATGCCCAACATGCAGCGGCTGAAGGGCGAGGGCATCTGGTTCGAGAATTTCTTCGCCAACTCGTTCCGCACGGACCGCGGCGAGGTGGCAATCCTGAGCGGTTTCCCGGCGCAGACGCGCATGTCGGTCATGAAACTCCCGGCCAAGAGCCGCAACCTGCCCTCGGTGGCGCGTTCGCTCGCGGGGGAGGGCTATAAGACGAGTTTCGCCTATGGCGGCGACCTCAATTTCACCAACCAGGCCTCCTACATGTACGCTACGGGATGGCAGGAGCTGATCTGGCAGAAGGACCTGCGCTTCGACGTCCCGGCTTCGGACTGGGGTTACGACGACGCGCTGATGTGCGACTGGTTCGTCGACCGCGTGATCGCATTGAGCGAGTCCCGGGAGCCGTTTCTCGCGGGACTGCTGACGTTGAGCAGCCATACGCCCTTCGACGTTCCCTACGCGAAGTTCGAAGACAAGGTGCTGAACGCAATGGCCTTCTCGGACGATTGTGTGGGGAAGATGATCGACCGCCTGAAGGCTTCGTCCGCGTGGGAAAACCTGCTCGTCGTGCTGGTTGCCGACCACGGCTATCCCTACCCGCGGACGCTCGCCTACAACGAGCCGCTGCGCCACCGCATTCCGATGATCTGGACGGGCGGGGCCGTCGCGCGGCCGCGCGTGGTGGAGGACTACGCCTCGCAGATCGACATCGCCGCGACGCTGCTCGCCCAGCTGGGCGTCGCGCATGGCGACTTCGATTACAGCAAGGACATTTTCGCCCCGGCACCTCCGCGCAAGTTCGCCTACTACGCCTTCAACGACGGCTTCGGCGTGGTCGACGCTTCGGGCGAGGCGGTGTGGGACGTGACGGGCGGCCGGGCTGTGACGGAGACGAACCCCGAACTGCTCGACGTGGGGCGCACGATGTTGCAAACGACTTACGTGGATATCGGCCGCCGCTGAAGAATACCCCTTTTTAGGTATTGCGGCATGGCGCTTGTCCGCATATCTTTGTGCACGGAAAATAATACCTATGTTTATGTATAAGAATGGTGGATATACGGGCGACGACCGGATGTGCGATCTGGTCTGCGACCGCTATGCCGTGTTGCAGGTGATGAGCCGTTTCGGCATTGCGCTGGGATTCGGCGACAAGACCATCGCCGAGGTGTGCGCCGAGAACAAGGTGGACGCTGCGACGTTCCTTGCCGTGGTGAACATGCTGATGAACTTCGGCAACGGCGCGGAGCTGGCCGGCGAAGTCTCGGTCCGTTCGCTGACCGACTACCTGCACAACTCCCACGGTTATTTCCTGGACTTCCGGCTTCCGGCCATCCGGCGGAAGCTGATCGAGGCGGTCGACTGCGCCCAGAGCGACGTTTCGTTCGCCATCATGCGCTTTTTTGACGAGTATGCCGCCGAGGTTCAGCGCCACATGTCCTACGAGGAGCAGACCGTTTTTCCGTACGTCGAGTCGCTGCTCTCGGGCGAGAAGAACACGGCCTATTCGATCGACATTTTCCGCCGCCAGCACGACCAGGTCGAGATCAAGCTGCGCGAGCTGAAGAACATCATCATCAAATACTATCCTTCGGGCAGCACGAACGAACTCAACGGCGTGCTGTTCGACATCTTCAACTGCGAGCACGAACTCGCCTCGCACAACGCCGTGGAGGACGAACTCTTCATTCCGGCCGTCGAGCGGCTGGCGGCGACGGGTCCCCGCACGGTGAAGCCCGAGCCGCTGAGCGTCCGTGAAAAGGAGATTATCGTCTGCGTGGTGAAGGGTATGACCAACAAACAGATCGCCGATGCGCTCTGCATCTCGGCCCATACCGTGATCACCCACCGCCGCAACATCGCTGCGAAATTGCAGATACACTCCGCGGCGGGGCTTACGATCTATGCCATCGTCAACAAACTGGTGGAACTCTCTGAAATCAAGGATACCATAATCGATCCGCAGCCATGACACACGAACACCATCATCACGAACACGCGGTCACGTCGCTCAACAAGGCCTTCATCCTGGGCATTGCGCTCAACGTGGCTTTCGTCGCCGTCGAATTCGCCGTCGGCCTCTACTACGGCTCGATGGGCCTGCTGTCCGACGCCGGGCACAACCTCTCCGACGTGGCCAGCCTGCTGCTGGCCATGCTGGCCTTCCGGCTGGCGCAGGTGCAGGCTACGCCCCGCTACACCTACGGCTATAAGAAAAGCACGGTGCTGATCTCGCTGCTGAACTCGGTGATCCTGCTGATCGCCGTGGGGGTCATCGTCGCCGAGAGCATCGGCCGCATGCTGCATCCCGCGCCGGTCGAGGGCGGCGCCATCGCCTGGACGGCGGGTGTCGGGGTGGTGATCAACGGCTTCACGGCGTGGCTCTTCATGAAGGACAAGGACCGCGACCTGAACGTCAAGGGCGCTTACCTGCACATGGCCGCCGATGCGCTGGTGTCGGTCGGGGTGCTTGTTTCGGGACTCGTGATTTCGTGGACGGGGTGGACGATCGTCGACCCTGTCGTGGGGCTGGTCGTCGCCGCGGTGATCGTGGCGTCGGTCTGGTCGCTGACGCGCGACAGCCTGCGCCTCTCGCTCGACGGGGTTCCCGGGGAGATCGACATAGCCGGGATCGAACGGAAGATGACCGCCGTTCCGGGCGTGAAGGCCGTTCACCACATCCACGTTTGGGCCATCAGTACGACCGAAAACGCTCTGACGGCCCATGTCGTGCTCGAAACCCTGTCCCGGATGGAGGCGGTGAAACGCGACCTGAAAGACCTCCTGGGCCATGCCGGGATCTCCCATGCGACGCTCGAATTCGAATCTGCGGCCGAGCGATGCGACGATTTGCACGACTGATTCGTGTGCTTGGACGAAATCGTTCTGTTTAAAGGCGGAATCCCGACCCTAATCGTCAGGGTCGGGATTGTTTTTCCCTGAAAAGGGTATGATCTTTGTTTTCAGGAGGAAAGATGGGTTTAAAAGTAAACAGTGACGCAGCTCTTCGGAGGGAGGGGACGGTCGGCCGGTTGGCCGGCCGTTTTTTGCACCTACGGCACGGGATCGTAGCCGCTTCCGCCCCACGGATGGCATTTCGACAGCCGCCGCAGGGTGAGCCACAGCCCCTTGACAGGTCCGTGCCTGCGCAGCGCTTCGAGCGCATACTGCGAGCAGGTGGGGGTGAACCGGCACGACGGGGGCGTGAAGGGCGAGATGCAGAGCTGGTAGAACCTCACCAGTCCGATCAGCGGCAGGGCGCAGGCCTGTTTAAAGATGCTCCACGACCGACTCCAGAATCCTGCGGACTGCATTTGCGACGGTTTTATAGGGCAGCGCCTCCTTCGACGAGTAGATCAGCGCCAGGTCCAGGTTGACCGGCCGTCCGTCGTGCAGGATCTGCTTTTGCAGGCGGTAGGCCTCCTTCGTGCGGCGGCGCAGTAGGTTGCGTCTGTTGGCCCGTTTGTGGAACTTTTTGGGGACGGAAAAGAGTACTTCGACCGATTGTTCGGTGTCGGGTTCCGCGAACCACACGTAGCGGAACGGAAAGACGAAGCCGCTTTCGCCGCTCTCGAACAGACGGCGCACGGCCCCGAGCGAACGGAGCCTTTCGGTGCGGGGTAGCGAGTGTGCGGGCATGGCGGCAGGGGGCTTGCGGCCCTTATTTGCGGGATTCCGTGGCCGGGCGGCGCGTGCGGCCCTTCTTGGCCAGCTTGTGCTGCTGGCTGCGGATGAACTCCTCCTTGCGGGCGTCGGTCACCAGCTCCACCGGCTCGATCTCCTCGCCTTTCTGCACCTTTTGCAGGTAGAGGTCGATGGCCTTGACCATCGAGGGGGCTTCGGGCGTCGGGGCGTTGGCCAGCACGGTGATTCCGGCCCCGAGGGCAGCGCGCAGCGTACCTTCGCCGAATACCGCCACGGCGGGCAGGTCGTCGGTTCCGAACTTCTCGATGAGGGTTTTCACGTCCGAGGGCGAATAGAGCGCCAGCAGGTCGTAGTCGGCCATTTTAACGTCGTCCAGATCCCCGGCGACCGTGCGGGCCAGGATGACGGGATCGAACGAGAGTTTGAGCTTGGCGAGCGTTTCCGGCAGCTCGGGTTTGTGGGGTTCGCTCAGCGCCAGCAGGAATTTCTCCTCCTTGTGTTTGATGATCAGCTCGACGAGCGACGTGAACGAGCCGTCGGCAAACGAAATCTTGCGTTTGCGGTAGACGATGTATTTCTGCAGGTAGAGCGCCACTGCCTCCGTCTGGCAGATGTATTTCATGGTTTCGGGCACGGTGATGCGTGCCTCTTCGCAGATATGGAAAAAACTGTCGACTGTCGTGCGCGATGTGAATATGACGGCCGTGTGCGTGAGTATTTCGACCCTTTGGGCGCGGAACTCCTTCAGGGAGACGCCTTCTACGCGGATGAAGGGCCGGTAGGCGATTTCCACGTGGTGTTTCTGGGACAATTCGTAGAACGGGGACTTTTCGATGACAGCGGGCCTCGGCTGCGAAACTAATACACTCTTTACTTTCAATGTTGCGAATTGATTTAGGTTTGTCTTTGCCGTTTCATCTTACCGCAAGCAGCCATAATAGGCTGATTGGGAAGACTTCCACGGTGCAAAGGTACAAAAACCAATGCAAAATCGAAACTTTTTTGGAAAGAAACAGGTTTAATGTCTCCTTGAGGTATAAGACGGCCGCTGCGGTCAATTCGATGGCGACGATGCAGAACCAGACGCCGCCCGTGCCTTGCGGGCAGAGCGCGAAAAGCAGCAGCGGGGGTGAAATGAGGACCACCCCGAGGGCGAAATAGGTGCGTTTGAGCAGCATGAGCTGTGCGATGAAGGGCTGCGAGAGGGTCAAGGTCCCGGCCAGCCGCACGGCGATTGCCTGATAGGCGGCTACGCCCAGCGCAGCGAGCGAGGCCAGGAGGCTCAAAATCAGGACTGCGCCCTGCGGAATGGCCTCTGCCAGCCGGCCGGGCATCAGCGTGTCGCCGTATTTGACCGCCGCGACGCCCAGAAAAAGCAGCCCGATGGCGGTGGCGATGTTCAGGAAACGGGAGTAGCCGCTTCCGCCCGGGTCCTCGGAGAGGCGTTTCCCCGTGGCCGTGTCGCGCGAAATACGTCCCAGCAGTGTGCGCACGTCGCCCAGGTTGCGGTAGAGCAGCATGGCGTAGGTCGCGGCGAGCAGCAGCACGAAACTTTGGAAAACGGCGTTCTCCGTGAGCGACGGAGGCGGTGCGAGCGGAATGCGCGCGGGTTCCGCAAGGGTGGACTGCGCTCCGAAGATTGCGGCGGAGGTCGTGTCGCGCCATTCGGAAGGGGCCGCGCCGGTCGCCGCAAAGGGGAACAGTGCGGAACCGCTTTCGCCCGATGCCGTTTCCGTCCGGAGCGTATCCGGCCCGGGGACGTGCTCCGTCAGGACCGGCGCTCCCGGAGTCCCGGACGCCGAATCCGCCGCAGACACTGCGATTCGCGTATGTGCCGCCGATGGGGTCATCAGGCGAAGTGGCGTTTGAGTGTGATACGGATGGTGGTTCCCTTGCCGATTTCGGAGTCGATGACGGCGATCTTACCCTGGTGGTACTCCTCGACGATGCGGCGCGAGAGCGACAGCCCGAGGCCCCAGCCGCGGGTCTTGGTCGTGAATCCCGGTTCGAAGATGCGTTTCCAGTTGCTCTTGGGAATGCCCTTGCCCGTGTCCTTCACGTCGATCATGACGCTCTTGTCGTCCGACGAAATCCGCACGTCGATGGCCCCGTGCCCTTGCAGGGCGTCGAGCGAGTTCTTCATCAGGTTCTCCACGACCCATTCGAACAACGCGGCGTTGATGTTGGCCTGCACGGGGGCGATGGCCAGCCCGTTGTAGTCGAGCGTCACGTTGCGGGGGATGCGTTTACGGAAGTACATGACCGATTCGCCCACCACTTCGTTGATGTTCGCCGGGGTGAGGGGCGTCTCGGAACCGATTTTCGAAAAACGGTCCACGATCTTCATCAGGTGCGTGAGGTCCTTGTTCATCTCTTCGACGGCCGTCTGGTCCACGTCCTGCGAACGCAGGTATTCGATCCATCCCAGCAGCGACGAGGTCGGGGTTCCCAGCTGGTGGGCGGTCTCCTTGGCCAGTCCGATCCAGACGCGGTTCTGCTCGTCGTGTTTCGACGAGCGGAAGGCGATGAACCCCAGCGCGATGAAGGCCGTGATGACGAGAATCTGCACGTAGGGGAAGTAGTAGAGCGACTTGAGCAGCGCCGACTTGCCGTAGAAGATGATGTGGTAGTGCTGCGACGACCAGAAGAACTTCACCGGGATCGGCGGGTTCTCGACCGAAAATTTGTCGATCTGCTTCCGGAGCCGTCCGGGGTGGTTGATGATCTTCTCGGGGATGAGGTGCGAGTTGATGACTTCGAGGTTCTCGTTGGTGATGATGAACGGGATGTTGTTGCCGTTGGACATGATGTCGGCCACGAACGGGTCCTGGATCGTGCCGCCCAGCACGTCGCGCGTGACGCGCTCCATGGCGTGGGCCCACAGCGCCACGTCGTGCTGCTCCTTCTCTTTGAGCCGCTGGGCCATGTTGTTGGTGTAGAGCAGCGACACGGCGCCGAGCGTCACCCCGACGACGATCACCACCACCCGGTTGCGGAACGAGAAGAATTCGCTGCGGAGTTTCATGGCTCTATTTGCGCTTGGTGTCCTGCTCGCGGGTGATGCGCCCATACGTTGCGGGGTCGTTCAGCACTCTGACGGCCTCGGCCACCTCCCTGTCGCCCGGCAGCGAATGCTCGATCACGCCCGCCTGGTAGCCGTGGCGCATGACGATGTCGTTGTTGATCGCCTCGACGACCTGCGTGCGGTAGGTTTCGAGGTTGGTCTGCGTGTCGTCCTTCAGCTCGGCCTCCACCTGCTCGAACTTGTCCTTCAGCTGCGCGAAGCGGTCGTCCTCGGCGGCCTTTTTCAGCGCCTTGAGCGCCCGCCGGGTGTCCGATTCGTAGGGGACCTTCTTGCCTTTCATGAACTCCGCGAAGTCGGCGTAGTCCTTGTCCGTGATCGAGAAGGTGCGGATGTCGATCTGCCGGCCGGGGTTGCGGCGCGTGTATTCGTCGCCGAAATCCTCGATGAATCCCAGCGCATAGAGCGTCAGGGCGAAGCGTGAAATGTACTCCGGGTCGGTTGCGATGTCGGGCATCACGCCGCCGCCGTCGTAGACCTTGCGGCCCGCGCGGGTCGTGAACTCCGAGATCAGCGAGTCGGGCACGGTCCGCACCGAACCCTCCTGCGAGTGGGAGTAGTCGATGGCCTGGATGCAGCGGCCCGAGGGGATGTAGTATTTGGCCGTGGTGAGTTTGAGCATGGCGTTGTAGCCCAGCGGGCGGGTCGACTGTACGAGTCCCTTGCCGAAGCTGCGCTGGCCGATCAGCACCGCGCGGTCGAGGTCCTGCAACGCCCCGGCGACGATCTCGGCCGCCGACGCCGAGTTGCCGTTGATCAGCACCGCCAGCGGCAGGTCTGCGAGGATCGGCTCCGCGTCGGTGCGGAACACCTGTTTCGAATCTTCCGAACGCCCCTTGGTGCTGACCACCTCGGTTCCTTTGGGGACGAACATTCCCAGGATTTTGACCGCCTCCTGCATGATGCCGCCGCCGTTGGAGCGGTAGTCGAGCACCAGCCCTTTCAGCGGCTTCTCGGCGCGCAGCCGTTCGATGGCAGCGCGCATCTCCTCGTAGCATCCTTCGGTGAAGTCGCCGTGGCGGATGTAGCCGATGCCGTCGGCGACCCATCCGGCATAGGGCACGCCCGGGATCGCGATCCGCTCGCGGCGGATCGTCGCCGTCTGCTGCGTGCCGTCGAGGTGTTCAACGGTCACGCGGACCTTGCTGCCCGGCTCGCCCTTGAGGCGCGAGGAGACCTGCTCGGTGGTGAAGCCTTTGGTGTCCTTGCCGTCGATCGAGAGGATCTTGTCGCCGATCTTCAGCCCGGCCTTGTCGGCGGGCGATCCCTGGTAGGGCTGCGCGATGCGGACGTAGTCGTCCTTCTGGCGGATGAGCGACCCGATGCCGCCGTACTTGCCCGTGGTGAGCAGTTCGAAATCCTGCATCCCCTCCTCGGGGATATACTCCGTGTAGGGGTCGAGGTCGCTGACCATGCCGGCGGCGGCCCCCTCCATCAGGCGGTCGGGGTCCACGGGGTCGACGTACCCCAGCGAGAGTTCGCGCATCATGTTGACGGTGATCTCCATGTTGCGGCCCAGCCCGAAGTCGTTGCGGGCGGCGAATGTCAAGAGGCCCGCGGCGCCGACAGCGGCCGCCGCAGTGAGCAGGTAACGGTATTTTCTAATCATTGCGTGTCATGTGTATGTACGAATCGAGCCGGTACTGCACCCGGGCGACGCCGCGGCGGATGCCGTCGAGCACGATCCATTGTCCGTACTGTGAAACTTTTATCTCGTCTTCGCCCAGCAACATCAGCTTCTGGCCGAAATTGTCGGCGCGGAAAGTCATCGCCCCGTCCTCTTCCGAGCGCAGCGAAAAGCCTGCCGAGCGGAATGCGTTCAGGATCTGTTCCCGGTTCTTCTTGATGTCGCCCTCCACCCGGCGCACCACGAACCCGAATCTGGGGTAGACGGCGGCCAGCACCACGATCGCCGCGAAGAGCATCAGGTAGCGGTCGGTGTGCAGCATGACGTAGAGCGTGTCGTCGAGCGACAGCGCCGAAGTCCCGGTCATCAGCATCAGCCCCATCAGGGCTATACAGAGAACGCACAGGGCGAAGAAATATTTTAACGAGCGGACGAAGTATTTCATAAGTTGAAAGTGGAGAGTTGAAAGTTATCAGTTTAAAGTCGGGAACCGGGTTATTGTAGGTTTTTGGGGGAAAGCAGAAAGAAACGAAGCGAATTTTTAACTTTACACTTTCATCTTTCCATTTTCGATGTGGTCGGCCACCTCCTGCATCAGCCATTTGGGCGTCGACGTGGCGCCGCAGATGCCCACCGTTGCGGCCCCCTCGAACCATGCGGGATCGATCTCCGAGGCCTCTTCGACGACATACGTGCGCGGGTTGGCCCGGCGGCACACTTCGGAGAGCACCTTGCCGTTCGACGACTTGCGTCCGCAGACGAACACCACGGTGTCGAACCGTCCGGAGAACTCCGTGAGGTGCTGTTCGCGGTTCGATACCTGCCGGCAGATCGTGTCGTCGATGCAGACCTGCCCCGCATCGGCGGCCCGGCGGCGCATTTCGGCGCCCAGCCGTTCGAACAGCCCGATGCTCTGCGTGGTCTGCGAAAGGAAATAGACCGGACGCGAGAAGTCGATCAGGGCCAGGTCCTCCTCCCTTTCGATCACGATCGTCGGGTCCGCGACCTGCCCCGTGAGGCCCACCACTTCGGCGTGGCCCCGTTTGCCGAGGATCACGACCTGCCCGCCGATGGGACGCATCCGTTCGTGGGCCTCCTTCACCCGGCGTTGCAGCCGTGCGACCACCGGGCAGGTGGCGTCGATGATCCCGATGTCCATCGCCCTTGCGGCGGCGTAGGTCGTAGGGGGTTCCCCGTGGGCGCGGATGAAAAGGCGGCAGCCCGCCAGGTGCGGCATGTCGGCGTGGGTCACGGTCCGCAGTCCCAGCCGTTCGAGGCGCTGGACCTCGATGCGGTTGTGAACGATGTCGCCGAGCGAGTAGACCGTGCCGCCCTCCGCGAGGGCGCGTTCGGCCTCCGTGATTGCGCGGACAACGCCGAAGCAGAAGCCCGATTTATCGTCGATCTCGACTATCATAGCCCTTTGCGGTGCGCCCGGCGGCGCTTTATCGGTTATCGGTTGATTTTAGCGAATTGCTCCATAAACCACGCCATCTGTTCGTCGACGGTCATGTGGCTGTTGTCGAGTACAATGGCGTCGTCGGCCCGGCGCAGCGGCGATACGGCGCGGCTCATGTCGGCCTTGTCGCGCTCGCGGATGTTGCGCTCGACCTCCTCCATCGTCACCGACATGCCCTTGCCCGTCAGCTCCTTGTAGCGGCGGCAGGCGCGCACGGCGGTGTCGGCCGTCATGAACAGCTTCAGTTCGGCATCGGGGAATACCACCGTGCCGATGTCGCGGCCGTCCATCACCACGCCCCGGCGGCGGCCCATCTCCTGCTGCATGGCCACCAGCTTGCGGCGCACCTCGGGGATGGCGCTCACGCGGCTCACGCAGTTCGAAACCTCGATGGTGCGGATCTTGCCCTCGACCCGATCGCCGTTGACGTAGATGTCGCTGGCTCCGCGTTCGGGGTTGAAACGGAAGGTGATTGAAATATCGTCCAGCAGTTTCACGACGGACTCTTCGTCGACGATGCCCGACCGGATAGCCCCGTGTTCGAGGGCGTAGAGCGTCACGGCGCGGTACATGGCGCCCGTGTCGATGAAGATATAGCCCAGGCGGGCCGCGATGGCTTTGGCGAAGGTGCTTTTTCCGCACGACGAAAAGCCGTCGACGGCAATGATGATCCTGTGTTTAGTGTCCGACATTGGGGAATATATCAAAGAAGGTCGATAATATGGTGTAAATGCCTAATATGCCGATGATGAGTCCCGCGACGTGGTTGATCGTGAGCATGTGCCGCGGGCGGAAGCGGCGGCGGAAGAGGTTGATGACGAAGGCCAGCAGGGTCCACCACGCCACCGCGCCGCCGAAGAACCCGGCGATGACGAACAGCGAACGCATGAAGCCCCCGAAGGTGTGGTCGGCCATGTCGCCGCCCGAAATCTTGAACACCGCGAAGAAGGCCAGGATATAGGGGATGACCATGATGAAATTGGCGATCGTAAGCCCGAAAATCGAGGCGAAATCCTGCCACAGCGAGGTTTTTCCGGCACGGTTGCGGCGGATCTGCGGCACGGGATTCTGCGCGAAGATGAAAACGCCGACGATCACCACGAAGATGCCGCCGATCACCCGCAGCAGCGTGTCGTACTGTTCGATCTGTGCCTGTAGCATCGAGTAGAAGAACAGTGCGGCCATGGCCATGAACGTATCGGCGCAGGCGACGCCGATGCCTGAAACGATGCCCGAGCGGCGGCTTTTCGACAGCGTGCGCTGGATGCAGAGCACTGCCACGGGGCCTACCGTGATCGAAGCGGCGATGCCTACGCAGATGCCGCGGAACAGGGTCTCGACGATTTCAAATGCCATTTTCTCGGTTTGCTGCGCGTCACGAACGCGCCTGTTACTTATATTGCCCCTGCGCGGAAGACGGCCCGGAAAAAGGCGTTGTCTCCGGCTCTGCGGCGGGTTTCCGTATTTGCGAAGCAAAGATACAAAAAAGCTCCGACATCCGCCTATGAAAAGGCAAAAAAAGGGCGCGGCGGGTTATTCCGCAGGTCGGATATGTTGATAAAATATCGAAAACTTTGGCCCCGTGCTTGCATATCGTCCGTTGAAAATGAATAAATTTGCAGAAACAGTACTCCACAATGGCAGAGATGAAACAATTCGGCATCGACCTCGAACTGGACGACGCCGTGGCCCAGGGCCACTATTCGAACCTGGCGATCATATCGCACTCCACTTCGGAGTTCATCATCGACTTTGCGACGGTGCTGCCCGGTGTGCAGAAAGCGCGCGTCAAGAGCCGCATCATCCTCACGCCTGAGCATGCCAAGCGGTTGCTGCGTTCGCTGCAGGAGAACATCGTGCGCTACGAGAGCAACGTGGGCAAGATCGAGATTCCCTCGCCCCAGCCCACGCCCGACGCGGGGCCCAAGATGGGTCAGGCCTGAAAACCTGCGGCGCTGCACGGCAGCGCCTTTTTTGCGCCCGGCGCGCCGTGTCACGTTTTTGTCACGGCCGAAAATTTTGCGGCATGGAAAAAAACGTTACTTTTGTGGCAAAAGCCCAGATTCTGCCATGTCCTCACCCTCGCCGTCAGACCAGCGGTTATTCGAAGGCATCCGATTCGGCAACGAGGCCGATTTCGAGTGCTTCTTCCGGCGTTACTATCCCCGATTGGTGAACTACGCCGCCCGGTTCGTCGCCGGGCACGAGACGGCACGCGACCTGGTGCAGGACAGTTTTGCGCGCCTGTGGGAGCGGCGGCGCGAGCTGCGCGAACTGGATCTGGCGTCGCTGCTGTTCACGATGGTGCGCAATGCATGTCTCAATTACCTGAAACACAACGGCGTCGTGGCGCGTCACGAACTCGAGTACACGGCCCGCATGCGGGGTGAGGAGCGGATTTACAGCTACGATTTTTTGAGCGACGCCGAGCAGCCGTGCCTCTACGAGGAGTTGCAGCGCGAGGTGCAGAAGGCTGTCGACGCGCTGCCCGACCGCTGCCGCGAGGTTTTCCGGATGAGCCGCTTCGAAGGGCTGAAGAACCGCGAAATCGCCGCGCGGCTGGGCATCTCCGAGACGGCTGTCGAGAAACACCTGGCCCGTGCCGTCGGCCGGTTGGGCGAGCACCTGCGGCGAAGCTGTTCGTTCGAACTTTCGGTGGCCGTGCTTTCGTGCCTGCTGGCGAATTACCTCTAAAATCAGATAGACGATCATTGACCCGACGGCGGAGATTTCCCTCTCCGCTGTTGTTGTTTTTCTTTCTTTTTGCGACTTTTTCGATTTTTTGTGATTGGGAAGGTTGGGGAAAAGTAAATTCGGTTGTTTTAAAATATGTAACGGAAATGGAAGAGATGAAATTCGATCAGGAAGAGATGCGGCATCTGGCCGGACGCTATTTTGCGGGAGAGATCGCCGCCGAGGAGGAGCGCGAGCTGTTCCGCTTCGTCACCTCCGACGCCGCATGCCGCAGGCAGTTCGCCGCCTGGCGGCTCGAATGGGAGGCGATGCCGGCGTCGGACCCCGCGACCGACCGCGACTGGCACCGCCTGCGGTCGCGTATCCGCCTGCAAGGTCCCGGACGGAGCGCCCGGCTGGGGCGGATCGCCGTGATATGGCGCGTCGCGGCCGCCGTGGCGGTGGTGTGCGCGGCCTTCTTCGGTGCGCGGCTCTACGACCGCCTGCTGCTGGAGCGCGCCACGGAGTGCTACACCGTGACCACGAAGAGCGGCGACCGCAGCACGGTCTGCCTGCCCGACGGAACGCAGGTGCGGCTCAACGGGTCGTCGACGCTGACCTATCCGGCCAATTTCAACGCCACGAACCGCTCGGTCGAGCTTTCGGGTGCCGCCTACTTCGACGTTTCGCCCGACGAAAAGCACCGCTTCGAAGTGAAGGTCGGAAACTGTTCGGTGGTGGTCAAGGGCACGAAATTCGACGTGACGGCCTATCCCGACGACTCGCTCATCACCACCACGCTGCTCGAAGGCGCCGTCGGCTTCACCGCGCCGCGCGGGGAGACCGCGCTTCGCCCGGGCGAGTCGCTCACCTACGACCGCTTCGCCGAAACCACGGCCATCACGCACGTCAACACGGCGCAGTACCTGGCCTGGATCGAGGGGCGCATCGAGTTCATCGACGTGACGATCGTGCAGCTGTGCGAGAGTTTGAGCAGTCTTTACGGCGTCGAAATCACGCTCGACGACCGCCTGCGCGCCGACGGAACTTTCATCACCATCCGCCTGAGCAACCAGGAGTCGCTCGACAGCGTCCTGAAGGCTCTCGACCTGATCGTTCCGGTCTCGATCCACCGGCAGGGTCCTTCGGTGCGTCTCTCGGCCAAGTGACGCCCGCATCCCGAAACACCTTTAAAACAACCAATACCTTAAACAAATGAAGCAATTCTCCAATCTGAAACGGGCGTTTCTGCCGTGTCTGTTCGTGTTGCTGACGCTCCCGGCGTGGGGGCAGATGCAGCCCGTCACGAAGAACTTCCGGAAAACGCCTCTCAAAAACGTGCTCAAGGAGGTGGAGGCACAGACCGGGCTGTCGATCATGTACGACACCCGGGAGCTGAACCTCGAACGTCCGGTCACGGCTTCGTTCGACCGCACGCCTGTGTCGCAGGTGCTGCGCGAGGTGCTCGACCGCACCGTCCAGTATTCGATCAAGGACAAGATGATCGTGATCTACAAGGCGTCGGCAACTCCCCCCCCCGCAGCCGGGAAGGGTAAGACCCTAACGGGTACGGTGCTGGACGAAACGGGCGCGCCGATGGTCGGCGCCGCGGTCACCACGCCCGACGGCCGCCGCGGCACGGTCACTGACAGCAACGGCCGCTATTCGCTGACGCTCGGTGCCGGGGACGCCCTGATTTCGGTCTCCTACCTGGGCTATGTCACCCGGCAGATCGTCATCGGCGACCGTACGGAAGTCGACGTCAACCTGGTCCCCGATGCCAAAAACACCATCAACGAGGTGGTGGTCATCGGTTACGGCGCGGTGAAGAAATCCGACCTGACGGGTTCGGTCTCCAACGTGAAGATGTCCGACATCCGCGACGTGCCCAACACGTCGGTCGACCAGGCTCTGCAGGGCCGCATCGCCGGTGTGGACATCATGTCGACTTCGGGTGCGCCGGGGGCCACGACCTCGATCCGCGTGCGCGGCACGCGTTCGATCTCGGCGTCGAACGAACCGCTGATCGTCGTCGACGGCGTGATCGACGCCGTGAGCGACCTGAACGACATCAACTCGGCCGACATCGAGCAGATTTCGGTACTCAAGGACGCCTCGTCGACGGCCATCTACGGCTCGCGCGGCGCCAACGGCGTGATCATCGTCACCACGCGGCAGGGAGTCACCTCGAAGCCGTCGGTCACGGCCAAGGCCGAATTCGGCGTCTCGAAACTCGCCCGCGACCTCGACCTGATGGATGCGCAGGAGTTCGTCCGCTATCTCAACGACCGGAACTATTTCTCCTCGCGCGACCCGCAGCGTCCGCCGCGCTTCGACCCTTCGGAGTACGGGCGCGGGACCGACTGGATCGACGAGATCACCCGCACGGCCCTCTACCAGAACTATAACCTTTCGGTCAGCGGCCGCAGCCAGAAGTCGAGCTACTTCGCGGCCCTCGGCGGCAACGACACGCAGGGTATCGTCGACGGCAGCGGGTTCCGCCGCATCACGGCCCGTCTGAATCTCTCGTACGACTTCGCCAAGTGGCTGACCGTCGGTTTCAAGGGCAGCTACACCTTCCGCGACGAGAATCCCAACCGGGCGACCATCGGCGGCGCGAACATCTGGGACGGCGCCGTCTACCTGGCCCCGACGATGGGTCCCAAAGACTATATCAACCCCCTCTACGAGAACGGCGTGCGCATCGATACGCCCCGCGCCAAGATCGACTGCAACGAGAACGAGAGCGAGCGCATGACCAATACCGACGTGCTGGAGTTCACGATCAGGCCCGTGCGCGGGCTGATCATCAAGAGCCAGAACTCCTACATGGTCTACCAGCGCCACGACTATCAGTTCTGGCCCAGCTACCTGCCGAAGCGTACCGAGGGCGAAGGCTCCGACGCCTACCGTTACGAGGGCGATGCCCGGCGGCTGACCTCGGAAAATACGGTCTCCTACTCGAAGAAATTCGCCTCGGGGCACTATTTCGATGCGATGGCGGGCTTTTCGGCCACGCACGAAACGGTGAACTCCTTTTCGCTGAAGGCCGAGGGGCTGCTCACCGACGATCTGAAGTGGAACAACATGAACACCATCGGCAGCAAGGAGAACTACAACGCCGGGACCAATTCGAACAAGGTCGTGCGCGAGTCGGTGCTCATGCGCCTGAACTACAACTACAAGAGCCGCTACTACTTCACCTTCACGGGCCGTTACGACGGGTCGTCGAACTTCGCCGAGAACAACAAATGGGGCTTTTTCCCCTCGGCGGCCGTCAAGTGGAACGCCAAGAACGAGAATTTCCTCAAGCAGGTGCGCTGGCTCGACGAGCTGTCGCTGCGCCTGAGTGCCGGACGCACGGGTAACGACGCCATCTCGACCTACCGTTCGCTCGAAGCCTACGGCACGACCACCAACGGCTATCTGTTCGGCGGCACGCAGTCGGCGTCGTTCTTCCCCTCGCGTGTGGCCAACCCCGACCTGACGTGGGAGAAAACCACGCTCTACAATGCGGGACTCGACTTCTCGGCCTTCGACGGCCGCCTGAACGTCACCGTCGACGGCTACTATTCGACCACCCGCGACCTGCTGCTTTCCTTGCAGACGATCCACACCACGGGCTACACGAGCCGCTTCACGAATCTGGGCAAGACGTCGAACCGCGGCGTCGAGGTATCGGTCGAGAGCCGTAACATCGTGAAGCCGAAATTCGGCTGGACGACGAGTTTCACCCTCTCGCACAACAAGCAGATGGTCGACGACATCGGCCACGAAGAGTATGTCTCGTGCCTCGAAAGCGGCGGCAATACCAACTACATGATGTACGGCTACAAGACGGGCTATCCCCTCAATGCGCTCTGGGGATTCCAGTACGCCGGGGTCTGGAAGACGACCGACCAGTTCGAGCGCAACCGCTTTACCAAGAGTTACATCTCCTCGTCGACGGGCAGCGACGCCCAGCTGATGCTGGGGTATCCCAAGTACGTCGACCAGAACCGCGACGGCATTCTTTCGGAAGAGGACCTGATCTATCTGGGCAACTCCGACCCCGTGCTTTACGGCGGTTTGCAGAACACCTTCAATATCGGCAACCTGCGCATCGGATTCTACTTCTCCTACTCGCTGGGCGGCAAGATCTACAACTACTCCGAACTGGCGATGGCCGGCGGTTACGCCACCAACCAGTACCGCTACATGCTCGACGCGTGGCATCCCGTGCGTAACCCGGATTCCGACCTGCCCCGTGCGGGGACCGACGACCGGCTGGTTCCCAGTTCGTTGCAGGTGCACGACGCCTCGTACCTGCGTCTGAAGAACGCCACGGTCTCCTACACGTTCGACCTGCGGAAGAAGACCCGCCTGCTGCGCGACATCACGCTGGCCGTCACGGGCGAGAATCTCTGGCTCTGGACCAAGTACAACGGTTTCGACCCCGACGTTTCGAGCGAGGGGACCAGTTCGACCCTGCGCCGCGTCGACATGGGCGCCTATCCCCGTTCGCGGATGTTCGTGTTCAGCATCCAGCTGCGTTATTAAATCCACCCGACAATTTCCGAAGAAGATGAAAAACTTCAATCAATTCATACTGACGCTCCTCGCGGCGGGACTGCTCGCCTCCTGTTCGCTGACGGAGGAGCCGACCTCGTTCGTCAACCGCAAGTCGTTCTACAAGAACGAGTCGCAGTGCATTGCGGCGCTCAATTCGTGCTACATGCCCGCGAATGCGATCTATACGGCCAACTTCATGCTGGTCACCGAGGCCTGCACCGACATCTGGTACTCCTCCTCGACGACCGTCGACGCCTGCCTCGACGTGACCCCCGCCAAGCCGCAGTACGGCAAAACGGTCTGGACGCAGGGTTACAAGGGCGTCATGTACTGCAACGAGTGCGTCGAGTGCATCTCGACGGCCGACCTGGCCGACGAGGTGAAGATGCCCCTGGCGGCCGAAGCCCGCGTGATGCGCGCGCTTTACTACTATATCCTGACCTGCATGTTCGGCGACGTGCCGTTCTACACCACGATGGTCGACACCGACCAGCGGCTGGCCGAAATCCGCCGCCTGCCCCGCACCCCGGCCCACGAAATCCGCCAGGAGCTGTACGACGACCTGGAGCAGAACGCCCTGCCGTGGTTCACCGTCGAGAACGGTCGCAAGTGCCGTGCCTCGGAGGCCGTCGACAACCGTTCGGGCTATGCGCTGGCGCTGATGCTGATGGCCAAGTTCGCCCTGTGGAACGAGGACTGGAACGGGGCGCTGATCCCCCTGCAGGCCCTTGAGGAGCTGTACGGCGACTTCAACGAAGGCAACTACCCGCTGGCCGAGACCCAGTGGCGCTACAAGAACCCCGCGGAGACCATTTTCGAGATCCAGCACGCCTGGTCGCTCACCGGCACGCAGTACAACGGCAACGTGGCGGCGATCATGATGCCCACGCACAACGGCGACGGGGTCTTCGACGGCGTACCTCTGAAGGGTTACGGCACGTCGATGCCTGGCTGGTCGTCGCTGCGGGCCAACAACCGCTATGCGATCTTCCGCCCCGCGACGGGCAACACGCAGACCGAGCATACGGCCTACATCGACGCGCTGTTCAACCCCCTGCCCCTGACCTACGACACCTACGACGCGACGCTGAACCGCTATACGGTGAGGATCGACCGCGAGGCGCTGGCCGCCGGGGAGATCCGCGGGCAGAAGATCGACCGCCGCGTGCAGTACTTCCTCGGCCTAGGCGACCTGGAGGCGGGCGAGACCTTTAAGATCACGCGCAACTACGGTGTGCCCTGGCCCGGTCCGAAATTCTGGTGTCCGGACATCGAGCAGAACTACGACTCGAACAACTACCGCATTTTCCGCTATGCCGACGCCATTCTGATGATGGCCGAATGTTACTGCAACCTGGAGAACGCCGAGGAGACGATGCGTTACCTGAACCTGGTCCGCGAACGTGCGGGCGTCGATCCCGTCACCAATTTCACGGGCTTCGAAGACCTCACGCTGGCCATCCGCTGCGAGCGCGCCCGGGAGTTGGGCGGCGAGTTCCAGCGCAAGTTCGACCTCGTGCGCTGGGGCATCTGGTACGATCAGACCTACGCCTACACCAACAACGCGACGCTCAAGGGCAAGATGCGTCCCTGCCACCGCTATTATCCCATTCCCGACGCGCAGTGCGCCCTCTCGGGCTATGTGCTGACCAACGACGAGTACCTTGCCGACGGATTATAAAAACCAGAACCGATGAAACGAATCAACAACCTGATACTGGCGCTGGCGGGACTCTTCGCGGCCGCGTGCGCCGACACCTTCGAGGAACGTTACGACCTGGCTGTCAACACGGACCGCTATTCGGTCACGGCCGAGGCCGGCAAACTCCCCGTCACGGTCTACTGCTCGGAAGCGTGGACCGCGCAGCTCACCGCCGAATCGGCGTGGGCGACGCTCGACCGCACGGCCGGCAGCGGCATCACGACCATCCGCCTCAATTATGCCGATAACCCCGGACTGGCCCGCTCGGTCGGGGTCGTGCTGCGCGGCTCGGGACTTGAAAAGACCGTCACCGTGGTCCAGAAGGCGGGAATCACCGCCCCCGAACTGATCTTCCTCTCGAAGGACCTCGCCTTCGCCAACGGCGCCTACAAGGGCACGGCGGCCTTCGAAACCAACCTGCCCGACGAGCTTCTCCGCGATGTCGTGCCGGCGGTGACCTACGCCGCGGAGGGCGACGCGTGGATTTCCGACGTCGCCTACCACGCCGACGACACGGAGGCGGGCGAGACCGAAATCCCGCTGGCCCGCCGGGGGCTGATCACCTTCTCCACGGCCGCCAACGCCACGGGAGAACCCCGCACGGCAACGGTCGGATTTTCGGTCGAGGATGCCGACGGCAATGTCTTCGGCGACTCGTTCACCGTGACGCAGAGCGCCGACGAGGGCCGCATCACGCTCGCCGACGACGTGGTCCCCATCGAGGGCGGCCGACGCGCTGTGGCCTTCTCGACCAACCTCGGGGCGCTGCTTGCGGAGATGAAGGTCGAAGTCACCTATGCCGATCCGGCCGTCGCGGGCTTTATCTCCGATGTCGAACTCGGCGCCGGGGAGCTGACCTATGCGATTGCGGCGAACGAGGGCGTGGAGAAACGTTATGCAACGATCACGGTCTCCTGCACCGACCTTGCGGGCGGTGTGGTTTCGGCCTCTTCGAACATCACCCAGCGGGTGACGGCCCAGCCGCGCGAACTTCCGTTCGCCGACCTGCGGGCGCTCTTCACGGCCGAGGACAAACCCTACGCCAGCGACGAGGACCATATCGATTACCTGCTGTGCCGTGTCATCGGCGATGCAGGAAACCCGAACATGGATCAGAACCTCAATACGGGTCCCAACAGCATCACCACCGACGAAAACGACCGCACGAACTACGTGCAGAGCATGGACGGCCGCTACGGCTTCCGCCTGAAGTTCGCCACGGCCGCCGACAACGTCTGCCTGCGCGGCGAACAGGTGAAAATCCTGCTCGACGGCGTGACCCTCTCGCGCGAAAGCGATCCGATGCGCTACACGCTGCGCGGCGTGAAGGCCGGAAACATCGGGAAGGTGGCCGAAGCCTCCGCCCTGGAACCCAAGGCGCGGACCATCGCGACGCTCACCGACGACGACATCTACACCTATTGCGCGCTTTCGGGACTGGAATTCTCCGTCAAGGAGGGTGCCTACACCAATGTCCGCGAGTACGACGCCATCGGCAATCCCTGCAACGAAGGCATCGCCTTCCCCGGCAACGCACAGGCCCAGAAGGCCAAGGACGGCGCGGCCAACCTGCTCTACGACGGAGACAACGACGCGATCTACATGCTCGTGAACATGAACTGCGGCTGGCGCCGCACCGGGCAGAGCGTGCCGCAGGGTGTCGGCACGGTCGGCGGCATCGTGGTCCACACGCCGATGGAGCGCTGGGGCGGCAACGTGGGACGTTATTCGATCCGGCCTTTCGACGAAGGGGACATCGCCATCCCGCGCGCCGCGGCGTCGGCCTATGCGACGCTCGTCGAATGGCGGCTGGACAAGGCCGTGATTTCGGTCGGGGCCTACAAGTGGAACGACAACGGGACCTACACGGTCGGCTCGGCGGCCAATTCGGCCACGCAGCTCGTCCAGAACCGGATGCACGCCACGACCGACAACACAGGCGGCGGAGCGCGGCTTTACAGCGAGAACCGCATGCTCAACCAGACGGTTACCGCCGACCGTTCATACCCCATCGCCATCGTCCACGGCTACCGCGGGCTGAATGTCTCGAACTATGTCTCGGGCGACGGCACGACGATGGGCATGTCGAAATACACGATGCTGGGCTTCCTCGGCAACGTCGCCGGCTGGTACGAGTGGAACGGCGATACGTGGACGGGCCGGACCAACGGCATCGTGATGGAGTTCTCGACGGCGGGCGTCGGCGGCTCGGCCGCCGCGGTCAGCTTCTCGACCGCCGCGGGCAAGCACAGCACCAACGAGGCCGCCTGCTCGTGGACCAACGCCAGCTCGTATCCCGTCTACTGGAAGGTGGAGTACGCCACCTCGGCCGACGGGGTGACGTGGAGCGACTACACCGAAGCCGTCAACGCCGCCACCGGGAAGCGCGGTTTCGAAATGCGCTCGCTGCCGTGGTGCATCAACAACGGCGCCTCGCGCACGTCGATCTACGATACGGCCAACCAGACGGGCCTTTACACCCAGTCCGACTTCGGATTCGGCCTCGTGCCCTACCGCTTCGTGCTGCCCGCCGAGGTGCTCGGCAAAACGAAGGTGCGGGTGCGCATCAGCCCGTCGTCCGACGTCATCGCGACATGGAACACCGGTATCGGCAGCTACGCCCTGGGCCAGACGCACCGTAACCTGCGCATAGCGCGGACCTATCCGTTCGACATCGCCAACGGCGTCTATGTCGAAGACCTTTCGATCCAATACAAATAGTCCCGAACCATGAAACACCTGCTGAAATACCTGCTCGCCGCCGCGGTCCTTCCCCTTTGGGGGCAGGCTGCGGCCGACGGGCCGTTCGGACAGCTCCGCGGGCTGTGCGAACCCGGGAAGTCGGTCTTGCTGACCGCCCCGACGGTGGTCGAAGGCATCGTCGTCAGCGACTACCGCAGCCCCAACACGGAGCTGAATCCCAACCTGAACTACTTTTCCGTCGATCTCGAAGAGAACGACCGCACGGCCTACGTCGAGGCCGCCGACGGCAGCTGCGGCATCCGTCTGCGCTTCGACGAGGCGAGTGAAAACCGGCTCGCCCGCTACGACCGCGTGCGTCTCGATCTCAACGGCTGCCGCCTTACGCGCACGGCTTCGCCCGACTGCATGACGCTGACGGGCGTGCAGGCGCTCAACGTACTCTCGGTCGCGCCCGGCACGGCCGCGGACCTTCCCCTAAAGGAGCGGACCGTCGCGACGCTCACCGACGACGACCTCTATACCTTCGTGACGCTGCGCGATGCGGAGTTCGTCTTCAAGGAGGGTTCCTACACCAACATCTGGGAGCCTTACGCCCAGTCCTGCGGTGAACTCCACCACTACAAATACGACATCAACAACCGCATGGACGGCTGGGCGTCGCTGGTCCGCGACGCCGAAGGCGGCACGATCTACATGCTGGTCAATACCCTCTGCGCGTGGCGCCGTGCCGGCAAACCCCTGCCGCAGGGCATGGGTCCGCTTTCGGGTGTGGTGGTCCACACGCCGATGCGCCGTTACGGCGGCGATATGGGCCGCTATTCGATCCGCCCGCTCGACGAGGGCGACATCGCCGTCAGCCGCAAGCGCAACTCCCCGTGGAAACGTCTCACGGGGTGGCTGCTCGACGGTTCGGCGGGCGCGTCGCTCGAATTCGAACTGCTCGGCTACCAGAACCTCGGAACCGAGGGCCGGAAGGGCGACCGGGTGCTCAGCGACGCCGGAAGTTCGCGCGGTTATCTTTGGACCGACTGCGGCGCTTTCGTGCACGTCGACGGCGACTACAACGCCCTCGGGACGCAGAACAAGGGATGGGTCGGCAACGGCGCGGTGGTCTTCAAGGCCCCGACGCCCGACTGGTACAAGTGGGACAACATGGGGCGCATGGTCGGCTCAAACGCCTTCTACATCGCTTTTCCGACCAAAAAAGCCCGCGGCACGGCCCTGCAACTCGCCTTCGAGTGGGGCGCAGGCAACCAGGACGGCAATTTCTCGTGGAACTTCCCGCTGGAGTGGAAGGCCGAATATGCGGTCGACGGCGGCGAGTTCCAGCCTCTCCGGGACGCCGCCACGGGACGCGGGACCTTCGTGCTGCGCTCGCTGCCCTGGTGGGACAAGGTGATCGACGGCTCGGGCCATACCGACCGTCTGCGCACGCCCTACGACTGCGGCATGGGCCTTCAGCAGCGCGTTTTCCGCCTGCCGGCCGAGGCCCTCGGCCGCGACGAGGTCGTCGTGCGCCTCTCGCCCGCCTCGGGTCTGTTGTCGCAGATCCGCGGCAACCCCTCCGCCGACGTGATGATCCCGACTTCGGTGGTCCGTAAAAACTGCAAACAAACCACCGTCATCCGCTTCGGCACGATCACGGTCGATTACAAATAACCCCAAAACAGAACCTGAACATGAAATCCTGCAAGATATTACGCTACGGCGCGGTGTGCGGCCTGGCGGCCCTCGCGGCCGTCGGCTGCTCGGTCGACGACGCCGAGACCATCCGCGTGCGCGAACTCACGGCCGCCGAGCACGAACTTTTCGTCCCGGCGTCGGGCGGAACCGCCGAAATACAGCTTTATTCCAACGGACGGGTCCGGGTCGAGGCGCTCAACGACATCGGCGGCTGGGCCTCGGTCGACCGGACGGAGTTCGACGGCGACCGGATGGTTTCGGTCACCTTTACGGAGAACGGTTCGTTCCGCCGCATGGCCAAACTGCGCTTCGTGCTCGACGGCGGCACACGGGCCGACACGGTCTGCATCAAGCAGTACGGCGTGGTTCCGTCGCTCGAATGCCCGGCTCCCTACAAATCGATCCGCGGCAGCGTCGAGACCTTCACCCAGTTCGAAATCGACACCAACGTTCCGCTCGGGGACTTCGCCGTCACGACTACCTACGTCGGCGCGACCGGAGACTGGATACGCAGCGTGCAGCCCGAGCAGGGCATGCTGGTCGTCGACACGAAACCCAATCCGGGCGACGACGTCTGCAAGGCGGTCGTCAACCTGAGCTACGTCGACGGCTGGGAGGAGACCTTCTCGGTCAACCTCTACATCACGCAGGCCGACAAGGACGACGAATTCGGCCGCGAGGTGTCGTTCGCCGACGTGCGGGCGCTGGCGACGGCCGAAGGCACGGCCGTCGACGAGGACATCCTGATCGAAGGCATCGTCGTCAGCGACTTCCACAGCAAGAACATGGAGGCCAACCCCAGCGTTTCGTACGACAAGGTCGACGTGACGGTCAACGACTGCACGGCCTACCTCGAAAGCCCCGACGGCCGCTACGGCTTCCGCCTGCGCTTCGACACGCCCGGGGACAACGTGCTGGCGCGCGGTACGCGCTTGTCGCTCTCGCTCAACGGCACGGTCCTCACGCGCGAGGAGAATCCCGAACGCTACACGATCAGCAGCCTGGTCGGCGAAAACATGGTCGAAAGCGCTGCCGGAGAGGCGATTCCCGCCAAGCAGCGCCGGATTTCGGAGCTGACCGACGACGACGTATACACCTTCGTCTCGCTCGAAAACACCGAATTCCTGTTCAAGGAGGGCAGCTATGCCAACGTCTACGAAAATTACAGTCTTTCGTCCGAGGTCAACGCCTCGCAGACGGGCAACAACAACCGCATGGACGGCTGGGCGTCGCTGCTGATGGACGACGCGGGGAACTCGATCTACGCCCCGGTCAACATGCTCTGCCTCTGGCGCCGCTCGGGCCAGGGCGTCCCGCAGGGGACGGGTACGACCCACGGCATCGTGGTGCACAACGAATTGCCGCGCTACGGCAATGTGGGGCGCTACCAGATCCGCGTGCTCGACGAGTCGGGCTTCGGCATGGAGTGGGCCGGGGAATCGGCCTATACGGAGTTTGCCGAATGGGACGGCAACCCTCACAAATACTCGTTCGGGACCTATGCCAAGCTCAACGGCCGGTATGCCTATAACCGGCTGGAATCGATCACGCCGTCGGACGACATTTCGTCGGACAAGACCGTGCCGAACGCCGAGCTGTTCTGCGAAAACCACGTCGAAACCACGACCACAGAGGCCTGGCCCATTGCAGGAACAGGCAATTACAACAATCCGGAGGTCGGCTCGCTCGGAACGTCGCTCACCTGCAAAGCCTATTTCGTCAAGGCCGGCGTGAAGGGCTGGTATCGCTGGGAAGGGAACGAAGTGGTAGGCTACAACGGCCTGCGTCTGGAGTTCTCGACCGCCTCGATCAGCGGTTCGCACATGCTTCTCGGCTTCTCGTTCGCCGCGGGGACCATTTCGGCCAACACCTCGAAGACCTATCCGGCGCACTGGTGCGTGGAGTATTCCGTCGACGGGGGACAAAGCTATACGCTCTGCCCGAGCGCCGCCACGGGCGCCGATTACGTGCACATGCGTTCGCTGCCGTGGTGGGACGCTTCGCTGGCCGGAAACCGCTACAACACCTGCTCTTCGGCGGGTATCGGGCTGACCGACCACCTCTTCCGCCTCCCTGCGGAGGTCTTCGGCAGGGAGCGGGTGGCGGTCCGCATCCGCCCCTACGACAAGGTGATGACCGTGCTGCCGCTCGTCTGGAACGGCGATACGGAGACCGCCGAGATCAGCGCCGCCACGACCTACGACAACCAATTGCGGTGGGGTATCATCACCCTGCGTTACCGGTAGCGCCATGTCTGCGATTCGTCGTACGATATACGTCCTGCTCGTCCTGCCGCTGCTCTTCGGGGGCTGCGGCGGGGACGGTGCGGACGACGGGGACAAACCCCGTCCGCCCGCGGGCGGCGGGGTGACCCTGCGGCTGAAGGTGGCTGCCGGGGAGTCCGGCCTGCGTTGGGACTGGTCCGGGGAGCCGCGCGCACTGGTCAACGGCGTGGTCCGCACGGTGGGCATCGACGCCAACGGCGTGCCGGTCGTGGACGCCGATGTCTCTGCGGACGGTCTCTATACGGTTCATTTCCCGGCCGACGCTTACAGCCGCGCGAAGCAGGCCTTCGTGCTGCCGCCCGCGCAGTTCCCGGCTTCGGACGGCAGCCTGCAGGCCGCCGCATGCCCGATGTACGGCACGGTCCGGACCACGGGCGATGCGGCCGAGGTGACGCTCTCGCCGCTGTGCGGCGTCGTGCGGATTCCGTTAGCGGGCGATGCGCACATCGCTTCGGTCCGCGTCGGGGATCGCTCGGGCGGGGCTGTCTCGGGCCTGTTTCCGTTCGACCCGGCGACGCCGGGGATTGTCCGGAACGGCGGTTCCGGGAACCTGTCGTGGGTGGTGCTCGACTGTGCCGGGACGGGCGGCGGGGTTCGGCCCGCGGCTTCCGGCACGGAGTTCTGCGTGGCGGTTCCCGCAGGCGATTACACCTCGGGCCTCTCCGTCCGCATCACCGACTGCGCCCACCGTTCGGCGACCTGGGACATTCCCGGTCCGTGTACCGTCGCGGCGGGCGGGGTGACGGCCCTTGCACCGCTGAATTACGCTCCCGACCAAGGCCTGCTCTTCGCCGAGCATTTCGACAACTGCGTCTGGGGGTGCGACTACGCCGCGGAAACGGGCGGTTACGGCATCGGGGCAGGCAGTTCCGTGCCGTCGCCCGCCACATCGGCGGGGACCGAGGCGGCCTATGTCGCCAAAGGGACCGGGACGCCCGGCAGCGCGCTTTTCGAGACCTCGGACTACAACTCCGCGCCTGCCGCGAGCACGACGCTCGCCGTGCGCCGCGACTACCTGCGCAACCGCGGGCTTTACGACTGGCAGCGGCTCTTCTACGCCGCGGAATACCGCGGCTGTCTGTGCGGCGGCGACGTCGGCGGCTACGACAACCGGGGCATCCTCGTGACTCCCCGCATGGCCAACGCCGGCGAACCGTGCTATGCCGAGCTGTCGTTCCGCATCTGCACCGAACGCGGCATGGCGAGCGACGTGGCCTGCATGGCCGAGTCGGGCGTGCTGCTGGGGTGCGAGGTCGACGGCGTGCCGGTCGATGTCGATGTCGCGACGGGGGCCGACATTTCGCAGTCGGTGCAGGGTGTCACCCGTACGGCCGTCCTGCTGCGTGCCGCGAAGCTGACGCCCGGCATGTGGCACCAGGTGCGGATGTCGTTCGGGGCCGTGGCCGCCGGAAGCGCATTCCGCTTCATGCCCACGGTGATCCGCAACGCCAAAAACTGCTTTTGGATCGACGACGTCGAGGTACGCCGCACGGACCGCTACGCCCATGCGGGCGATTGCGTCACGGTCGAACCCACGACCGAGCGCGCCGCCGCGGGCGGGGATGTCTCGCGCCTGCGCCTGCGTCCGAGTGCCGTGCTGTCGATGGCCAACGAGACGACCTACACCGTCACGCCGGGTTACGGCATGACGTGGATCTGTCCCAGCCTCTCGTCCGACGAGTCGGTCTGGACGCAGGACGTCGCCTTCGCCGAAAAGCAGCTCGCCGCCAACGGCTGCAAGGTGTGGTGCATCCACCTGCCCTACGGCTCGACGACCGCCGTGCGCAACCGCGACCTCTGCGCCGCGGGCGCCGACCGTACCGCCTCGGTGGCCTTCTTCACCCGGGCGATCCGCGCCGTTGCGCCCCTGAAGCCGAAAAACGTGCTGGTCCACTGCAACCAGACCCTCGCCTTCGGCGACGGCAGCTCGGCCGCGAGCCTCGCGCTGTCGCTGCACGAGTTGCAGACGGTCGCCGATGAGATCGGGGCGCATGTCTGCGTCGAGAACATGTCCTACGGCGTGGGCGCCGATGCCGCGGTGCTTGCCGCGGCTGTCGACGAGGCCAATGCGATGGGCAGCCACCGCCACGAGGTCCGCATCGCCTTCGACACGGGCCACGCCAACCTCTACCTTACGCGCGAACAGCCCGGGAAGACCGTCCTCGACTGGCTCCGCACCGCCGGTGCACGCATCGGACAGCTGCACATTCACGGCAACCGCGGCTGGGACGGGCGGATCAACGACGACCACCTGATGCCGGGCTACGCCGGGCGGCTGGGCTATGCCGACGCTATCGGCCGGGCGGGGCTGTGGGGCGAGTTCTACCATGCGCTGCTTGCCGAATGCCGCTACCGGGGTCCCTTCACCTACGAAATCGCGAGCCGCACGTTCGGCACGGTCGCAGGGGAGGAGCGCAGCGACAACGTTTCGGCCCCGTGGACCGTTGCGCATAACTACGACACTTACCTGTATCCCGCCTTCCGGGAGTACGCCAACCGAAAATGAACGCCATGAAAAAACTGATTTGTCTGCTGCTGATGCTCTGTGCGGGCACGGCGGCCTTCGCGTGGGGCGGGCGTGAACACCGCCTGATCGCTTACATCGCCGAGGCGCACCTCACGCCCCGCACCCGGCAGGTGCTCGACCGTTACCTCGACCAGTCGATCGTCGAGTATTCGACCTGGATGGACCGCTACCGCACGGCCCCCGGTTACGAGATAACGACCTACTGGCACATGGTCACCATCGACGAGGACGGCAACGTGCCGCCCGAACCCCTGCGTCCCAACGGTGACGGCGACGCCGTGCGCCAGCTCACGCGCGCCATCGAACGGCTGCGCAACTACCGCGAACTCTCCGATTCGACGGTCAATGTCAACCTCAAATACGTTATCCACCTCGTCGGTGAGATGCACTGCCCGGGGCACATCTATTTCGCCGACCTGCCGGGCGGCATGGACGCCCCGCGGCACTACGACTTCTTCCACCTGAAATACAAGGGTAAGGAGGTGACCTACCACTGGGTCTGGGACGGCTCGGTTTCGCGCCAGTATCCCGACTGGACCGAGGAGGATTTCCGCCGCGAACTGGACAGGTGGCCCGCCGAAAAACAGCGTGCCGTTAGCGAGGGCACGCCGACGGACTGGGCGCTGGAGTGTGCCCGCAGCTGCCGCGTGATTTACGACTGGGCCAAACCCGGCGACGACATCGACGAGGGGTTTCTGCGGGAACACGGCGCCCTGCCCGTCGACCAGGCCCTGCGCGGGGCCTACCGGCTGGCGCGCGTACTCAACGATTTGTTCGACAACTAAAACCTACCGACCATGAAACATACGATCCGAACGGCAATGGCCGCTCTGCTCTGCCTTGCCGCCGTCGCGGGCGTGCGGGCCGGCGATTTCGGGGCGCTGCGTGCCCAGGCCGCGGGCCGCACCGTGCGGCTGGCTCCCGGCACGCAGCTCGAAGCCCTCGTCGTCAGCGACTACCGCTCGCAGAACATGGAACTCAATCCCAACAGCTCTTACGAGAAAGTGGACCTGGGTGAAAACCTCCGCACGGCCTATGTCGAAAGCCCGGACGGCCGTTACGGCTTCCGGCTGCGTTTCGCCGGCATCTACGAAAACCGCCTCGAACGGGGCGACCGCGTGCGGCTCGACCTGGGCGGCTGTTCGCTGACCGGGGAGGCGGATCCCGAACGCTACACGGTCGACGGCCTGCGCGCCGCGAATGTCGAGGTGCTCGAGCGCGGCGTCGCACTGCCCGGGAAGGAGCGGCGTATCGCCGACCTGAAGGACGAGGACCTCTATACTTATGTGACGCTTACCGGGACGGAGTTTTTGAGCAAGCAGGGATGCTATGCGAATGTATTCGAATCGTGCGTCCAGCGGTCGCGGCTCAACGCCTTCGACCAGCCCTCGCGCCGCACCGACGGGTGGGCGTCGCTGCTCAAGGATGCCGACAACGGTTCGATTTACATGCTCGTCAATACCAAATGCGCGTGGCGGCGCGACGGCCGCGGCGTTCCCCACGGCGTCGGAGCCGTCTCGGGCATCGTGGTCCATACCCCGATGCGCCGTTACGGCGGCGACATGGGACGCTATGCGATTCGTCCGCTCGACGAGCGCGACATCGCCATCCCCCGCGACACGGCCTCCTCCTATGCCGTCGTCGCCGAGTGGAACTGGGACCGCAATTACGACGCCGCCATCCGCTTCGAGAAGCAGGGCTACACGCCCCGCGTCCCGAAGTCGGGCGTCGCGGGCGACCGTGTCCTTCCCGACGCGGGCGAGGGATTTCTCTCGACGACCTCCGGAGCCAGGATGCGGCTCGACACGGAGTACGACACGCGCTATGCGCAGGACGGCGACGGCAAGGCCATGCGCGTCAACGCCGCCCTGCGGCTCGATTCCGACACCCATGACTGGTTCCGGTTCGACAGCCGCGGCCGCATGAGCGGTGCGGAAGCCGTCGTCGTCGAGACTTCGACCGAAGGGATTGAAGGGCGGGGGTTGTCGTTCGACTTTTCGTTTCTCGCGGGCAACCACGACATCAACCGTTCGTGGGGCTATCCCGTGGAGTGGAAGGTCGAATATTCGGCCGACGGACTGCCGTTCATCGACGCGGGGCGCATTTTCGTACTGCGTCCGGTCGTTTACAACGACGCCGTGATCAAAGACCTCGGCCTGCGCAGGCTTTCGTACGACGCAGCGCCGGGATTCACCGAATACAGCGTGCCGCTCCCGGCTTCGCTGCTCGGGCACAAGCGGCTCACCGTGCGGTTGACGCCCGCTTCGGCCGTCATGGCCACGATCCCCGAGAATCCGGCCGACGACTCGGCCGGCAGTGTCGTCACGGCCGATTTCCGCCAGCCCTTCGTGCTGCGGCTGGGGCGGGTGGCCGTCCGGGTGCTCCGATGACGAAGAAGCCCGCTGCGAAAGCAGCGGGCTTCTTTTATGCACGGGGCGTTTACAGCGCTTCGGCGACGACGTAGGTGCTGCCGCCGATAAAGATCATGTCCTCGGGGGCCGCCAGTTCTTTGGCCCGGGCCACGGCGGCCGTCACCTCCTCCACCGCCTCGCCGCGGAGCCCGTAGATCGCGGCTTTCGCGGTCAGCTCGGCGGCCGGGAGGGCGCGTTCGGAGCGGGCCTGCGTGAAGATGTAGTGGGCGTCGTGCGGCAGCAGGGGCAGGATGTGCGCCAGGTCCTTGTCGCGCACGAAGCCGATCACGCAGTAGAGTTCCCGGTGGGGTGTGGCTTTCAGCTGGTCGGCGACGTAGGCGATGCCGTGGGCGTTGTGGCCCGTGTCGCAGATCGTGAGCGGCGATTCCGCCAGCGTCTGCCAGCGTCCCAGCAGGGCCGTGTTGGCCGCGGCGCAGCGCATGCCTTCGAGGTAGGCGCGGCGTGAAATGGTGAGCGGCGTCTCCTCGTGCAGGAAGTCGACCGCCGCCGAGGCGGTCACGATGTTGCGGCTCTGGTAGCCGCCCTGCAGGTCGAGCGACACGTCGAACGTCCTCCCGTCGCGCGAGCGGTGGAGGCGGAAACTCTGGCCCGTGCCCTCCATGTGGTGTTCTTCGCACGAGAATTCCTGCTCGGCGTAGATCACCCGCGACTTGTTGGCCGCGGCGACCTGTTCGAAAACCCCGTTGTAACGGACGTCGGCCTCGCCGATGATCACCGGGATGCTTTTTTTGATGATCCCGGCCTTTTCCGTCGCGATCTTCGGCAGCGTGTCGCCCAGCAGGGAGGTGTGCTCCAGCCCGATGTTGGTGATGACGCTCAATATCGGTACGATGATGTTCGTGGCGTCGAGCCGTCCCCCGAGCCCCGTTTCGATCACCGCCACCTCGACGTCGCTCTGGGCGAAGTAGTCGAAGGCCATTGCGGCGGTCATCTCGAAGAACGACAGTTCCAGTTCGACCATCTTGTCGTGGTGCTTGTCCACGAAGTTCACCACCTTTTGCTTGGGGATCATCTCGCCGTCGACGCGGATGCGTTCGCGAAAGTCCTGCAGGTGGGGCGAGGTGAACAGTCCCGTGCGGTATCCGGCCTGCTGGAGCACCGAGGCGATGATGTGCGCCACGGAGCCTTTGCCGTTGGTTCCGGCGACGTGGATCGTGAAGAAGTTGCGCTGGGGGTTTCCGATGTGGCGGCAGAATGCGGTGATGCGCTCCAATCCCGGTTTGTAAGCCGTCGCGCCCTGGGTTTCGAAAACGGGAAGCGACTGAAAGAGGAATTCGAGTGTCTGGGTGTAATTCATATCAGCAAGGGGTTTATTTGACGAGGTGGTTCCTGCGTTTGTAGCGGTAGGCCACGTAGTAGAGCACCGACAGCAGCAGGACATATTCGGAGATGCGGGCCAGGTAGTCGCCGTAGCGGGTGTAGAAGGTGAGTTCCGAGTTGAGCGGGACTTCGGCGGTGATCACGCCGCGCTGTTCCCAGCCGAGCGTCTCGCCCACGTCGCCGCGGGCCGAGATGAAGCCCGATTTCCCGGTGTTGGCCGAGCGGGCGATAGCGCGGCGGTGCTCGACGGCCCGCAGGCGCGAGATCGAGAACAGGTGCTTGTAACCGGGCGTGTCGCCCCACCAGCCGTCGTTCGAAATGATGGCCATGAACTGCGCGCCGCGGCGTACGAATCCGCCGTAGAAGTCGCCGTAAAGCCCTTCGTAGCAGATCGCCGGGCCGGCTTTGACACCGTTGTGCTCGAAGGCCGTGCCGTGCAGGCCCTTGCCGATCTGTCCGACCGTGCCGCCCAGGTCGATGACGAGGAATTTCAACACGTCGAAGACCCATGTCGGGGTGTTTTCGACGCCGATCACCAGCCGGCCTTTGTGGTGCAGCTGCGTGCGGCCCGCGGAGTCGAGTCCCACGGCCGTGTTGAAGCGGTCGAAATAGCCGTTGCCGAAACGCTCCGGGCGGGCCGTCTCGGTCTGCGCCCCGGCCGGGTAGCGGCGGATGGTGCCGGCTCCGGTGATGAGCAGGGCTTCGGGATGCCGGCTGCGGAGCGAGTCGGTCAGCTCCTGCCAGAATGCGCCCGGTTCGCCCGCCGAATAGAAGTCGCTCAATCCGGGTTCCAGGTAGTCGCCCGGCACGGCGGTCTCGGGCAGCAGGATGAACTGCGCGCCGGCGGGAACCTCCGCCAGGAGGTCCGCGATGTTGCGCTCCTGCCGCTGGACGTCGCCGTGGAATTTGTCGTAACAGTCCACGTTGGGCTGGATGACGCTCACTGCGACGCTCCCTTCGCCGGGTTGTTTCCAGTTTCCCCGGATGGCCAGCGAGACGGCCATCGGCACGATGACGATGCAGGCTGCTGCGATCCACCGCCGTGCGGAGCGCGTCCGGAGGGCTTCGAAGATCAGGATGTTGGAGAGCAGCACCCACAGCGTGCCGCCGAAGACGCCCGTGTATTCGTACCACTGCACGGCCCAGACCTCGTGCGAAAAGCCGTTGCCCAGGATGAGCCACGGCCACGAGAAGTCGCCCACGGTGTACCAGTATTCCGTCGTGATCCACGCCGTGACGAGCGTGACGTAGGCCAGCGCCTTGGGGGCTTTTTTCGAAACGGTGTGGAAGAGCATGAAGGCGATCATGTTCATCGTCGTCGAGGCGAGCGTGGCGGCCGGGGGGCCTACGGGCGTGGCGTACCAGATCCACCAGATCGTCATCGCGTTCCACAGCACGAACGCGAGTGCCGCCCAGCCGAACATGCCCCACCACGAGCGGCGCGTGTCGTCGTACGACGCGCTGATCCACAGCAGCGGAACGAATCCGACAAGGAGCGTCATGCCCGTCACTCCGAGCCATCCCGGCGAGAGCAGGATGGCCGATAGGATTACCGCCGCGAATCTACGAAACATGAAATGAGATTTTTACGACGGCAAAAGTAGTCAAATGAGTGCAGATTTCAAAATATTTCATACTTTTGTAACGAAACCAACCAATCTGCTATACTAATGAAGAAATTGTTCGTTTTATTGTCTTTTTGCGCTCTTGCGGGAATCTTATGTTCGGCTTTTCGCGATTCGAAAGGCTGGAAGACGGTCGACGGCGTGATCGTCTTCGATACGCCCGCGCGCGAACCAGGCCAGAAATCGGTACTGGGGCTCAAAACCGCGCCGATGGAGACGGTTCGTGTGGGCTTCATCGGGCTGGGCATGCGCGGCCCCGGGGCCGTGGAACGCTTCACGCACCTCGACGGCGTCGAGATCAAAGCCCTCTGCGACCTTTATCCCGAGCGCGTGGACAGCGCGCAGGCGATTCTCGTGCGCCGCGGGCTTCCCCGGGCGGCGTTCTATTGCGGCGAGGAGGGCTGGAAACAGCTTTGCGAGCGCGATGACATCGACCTGGTGTACATCGTGACCCCGTGGCAGCAGCACGTCCCGATGGCCGTTTACGCCATGGAACACGGCAAACACGTCGCTGTCGAAGTTCCCGCCGCCACGTCGCTCGAAGAGTGCTGGCAGTTGGTGAACACCGCCGAGAAGACGCAGCGGCACTGCATGATGCTCGAAAACTGCGTTTACGACTTCTTCGAACTGACGACGCTCAACATGGCCCGGCAGGGGCTGTTCGGGGACATCCTCCATGTCGAGGGTTCGTACATCCACGACCTCGACGCCTTCTGGGACTACTACCAGGACAGCTGGCGTCTGAAGTTCAACCAGAAACACCGCGGTGACGTCTACGCCACGCACGGTCTCGGCCCCGCCTGTCAACTGCTCGACATCCACCGCGGCGACAAGATGAACTACCTGGTGTCGATGGATACCAAATCGGTCAACGGCCTGAAACTCGCCGAAGAGAAGCTGGGCGCCACGGAGTTCGCCAATGCCGACCATACGACGACGCTGATCAAGACCGAGAAGGGCCGCACGATCCTGCTCGAACACAATGTCTACACGCCCCGTCCTTACAGCCGCATGTACCAGCTGACCGGCACGAAGGGCTTCGCCAACAAATACCCCATCCAGGGCTATGCTTTCAACCCCGACCAGCTTGCGGATTCGGGCGTGCCCGACCACGAGAACCTGAACGCCCACCGCTTCGTGTCGAAGGAGGTGCGCGAGGCGCTGATGGCGCGGTACAAGGATCCGATCGTCCTCGACATCGAGGCCAAGGCCCGCGAGGTCGGCGGCCACGGCGGCATGGACTTCATCATGGATTACCGGCTGATCTACTGCCTGCAGCACGGTCTGCCGCTGGATCAGGACGTCTACGACGCGGCCGAGTGGTCGTGCATCGGCGCCCTTACGGCGATGTCGCTCGAACACAACAGCGCCCCGGTGGCCGTTCCCGACTTCACGCGCGGCGACTGGAACAAGACCGACGGTTACCGGCATGCGATGCTGGTGCAGTGATCCGGAGACCGTATGAACGAAAATGAGCGCAGCCCGCGGGCTGCGCTCATTTTTTGTTCCGGGGCGTCGTTCAGATGCTCCCGAACAGTTTGCTGCGCGCGATCAGACTGGCGCCGATGACACCTGCATCGGTTCCCAGCGCGGAGGTGACGACCGGGACGTTCTGGCTCATCAGCTTGAGCGAGTATTTGCGTATGGCCAGTTCGACGGGCTGGAGGAAATGGTAAGGCTCGGCCTGCGCCAGGTTGCCGCCGATGATGATGATTTCGGGGTTGAACAGGTTGATCAGCCCTGCCAGCTGATGGCCCAGTTCCGTGCCGGTCTGGCTGATCAGTTCGATGCAGAGCGGATCTTCGCGTTCGGCCGCTTCGATGATGTCGTTCGTCGTGATGACGGCCCCCTTCCTTACCTTGCGCGAGAGGACCGACGATTCGCCGTTGTTGATACGTTCGATCAGTTTGCGGTGGATGGCGCGGCCCGAAACCTCGGTCTCGATGCAACCCTTTTTGCCGCAGTGGCACAGGATGTTGTTGTTGTACATGTGGACGTGGCCGAACTCGCCCGAATAGCCGTCCTTGCCGTAGTAGACCTTGCCGTCGATGACGATGCCCAGCCCGAGACCCCAGCCGATGTTGACATAGAGCAGGTTTTCATACCGTTTGTTCTCCCCGGACATGTATTCGCCGTAGGCCATCGCCTTGGTGTCGTTCTCGATGAAGATTTTCAGCCCCAGTTTTTCTTTCAGAATGTCCGCGAGCGGCGTGTCGTGGGTCTCCTCGAAGTTGAAGACGCTGGCGCTCGTGCCGGTGCGGCTGTCCACGCGGCCCGAGAGGTTGAGGTTTGCGCCCGCGATCTTTTCCGGGTCGATGCCCTCCAGCGTGTCGATGAACCGCTGCACGCGGTTGCAGAGTTCGTCCAGCGCGTCGTGCGTGTTTTCGAACCGGAAATCGGTGTGCCGCTCGATGCGCACGACCTCGCCGATGAAGTTGATCAGCGCGATGTTCAGTTCGAAGGTTTTCATGTCGATACCCAGGAAGTAGTAGGAGTCGGGGTTGACGCCGTAGCGGATCGCCTTGCGGCCTTTCGTGTGCAGGTTCACCCGCTCCAGTTCGGCGATCATGCCGTCCGACTGGAGTTCGGCGACGTATTTGGCAATGGTCGTGAGGCTGTAGCCCGTCGCTTCGGCGATCTCGGTCACCATGAAATTTCCGTTGCGCATCACATGGCGCAGGATGCTGCTGCGAATGGTTCCTCCGACGCTGCGGCCGGCGGTCTTCGTTCTGAATTTCTCCAACATAATAGGGTCTGTTTGCAAGAGCAAATATAAGACAAAAACCCATATAAACAAATGAAAATGTTTTTATATGCCGACTTTTATGCAAGAAGTTTTGTTTTTAGGCCCGATTGCGGGTTTATATATCAAAAATATGGAATAATTAAATGTTGGTTTCCCGGGGCTGAAAAATCGGAAATATTGCATTGTAAATCAATTACATAATTGCATATACAGGACGTGATTTTCTGTGTGAATTTAAAAATTTAGTTTTTTAATTTTATTTGATTAAAAAATATTTTGTGTTAATAAAAACATTCTATAGATTTGTGATGAAACGGGTCTGAAATACCTATAAAATATACATAAAACTACTATGGAAAAGATCAAAGGACTTATCGACGCTCCCTTTACCCCGATGCTGGCCAACGGGGACATCAATCTGGAACCCATTCCGGCCTATGCCGCCATGCTGGCCGAAAACGGATTGAAGGGCGTGTTCATCAACGGTTCGTCGGGCGAGGGGTACATGCTCACCGCCGAGGAGCGGATGGCGTTGGCCGAGAAGTGGATCGCCGCGGCGCCCGCCGGGTTCAAGGTGATCGTGCACGTGGGCAGCTGCTGCCTGCGGGAGAGCGCGAAACTCGCCGCCCATGCCGCCGGAATCGGGGCCTGGGGCATCGGCGCCATGGCGCCCCCGTTCCCGAAGATCGGCCGTATCGAGGAGCTGGTCAAATACTGCGAGGCCATCGCTTCGGCCGCACCCGGACTGCCGTTCTATTATTACCACATCCCCGCCTTCAACGGCGCGTTCCTGCCGATGCTCGACCTGCTCAAGGCCGTCGACGGGCGCATTTCGAACTTCGCGGGCATCAAATACACCTTCGAAAGCCTCTATGAGTACAACCAGTGCCGCCTCTACGGGAACGGCCGGTTCGACATGCTGCACGGGCAGGACGAAACGATCCTTCCGAGCCTGGCGCAGGGCGGTGCGCAGGGCGGTATCGGCGGCACGACGAACTACAACGGCCGCGAGCTGGTCGGCATCATCGAAGCCTGGGAGCGGGGCGATCTGGAGACCGCCCGTGAAAAGCAGAACTTCTCGCAGGCGGTGATCAACGTCATCTGCAACTACCGCGGCAACATCGTCGGCGGCAAGCGCATCATGAAACTCATCGGGCTGGACCTCGGACCCAACCGTGTCCCGTTCCGCAACATGACCGACGACGAGGAGCGGTCGATGAAGGCCGAACTGGAGGCCATCGGCTTCTTCGCGCGCTGCAACCGGTTCTGACCGCGGCGCGCTTCCCGAACCCGAATAACCTAAAAACTGACGATATGAAAAAAATCTCCCTCTTTGCGACGGGATTGCTGTGTGCGATGGCCGGGGGCACGTCCTGCAGCGACGACTATGCGGTGCCCGACTATTCGCGTCCCGCATCGAATACCATCGCTTTCAGCTGCCAGTCGGCCTGGGGCGAAGACAACCGGACGCTTTGGACGGAAGAGAGCCGCATCGGTTTCTTCTGCGGACAGACCAATTCGTCCAATGTGGCGCTGGGTGCCGCCGCCATCTCGGTCGGCGAACCCCTGGGGCTGTTCTACACCAAGCTGCCCTGGGCCGCGGGCGAGCACACCTTTTATCTTTATATGCCTTATGACGAAGCCAACGCTTCGACCCGGCTCACGGGTTCGCTCGGCGCGACGCAGTTTCAGAACGGCGTTTCAGCGGCACATATCGCGCAGAGCAGCCTCGCCTATGCGGCGGTGACCTCCGTTGAGACGGAAAACCCCGTCGCCGTGACGCTCCGTCATGTTTTCGGCTACCTCGACCTGGCGGTGACGACTGCGAAATGGCAGGGCTGGTCGGTGGAGTCCGTCGTCGTGACGAGCAAGTCCGGAACGACCCTGGCGGGCGACTATACGTTCGATATGCCCACCGCGAAACTCGCCTTCACGGGCAATGAATCCCCGTCCGTGACGCTAAAAGTCAGCGGTGCGACGCTCGGCGAGGGGACGTTCCACGGCTATGCCGCCGTGGCCGCTCCCGTCGGCGCCGGGACCTACGAAGTCGCCGTGCAGGTGGCGAAGGACGGCGAACAGAGCATCGTTCTCAAGGGTGAAGCCTCGCTCGCCGAAGGCATTGCGCCCGAAGCGGTCACCACGATGGCGCTTGCCGTCGACTCGTTCGACGAAGAGATCGCCGAGGACGATTCGATCGATTTGAGCGATCCCGACGGCGACGGCGTGAAGGAGACGGCCAACTGCTATGTGGCCGGAGCTGCGGGCCGGACCTACCGCTTCCCCGCAACGGTGATGGGCAATGGCTACACGACCCCTGCGACTGCCGATTATGCCGGTGCGGGCACTGCTCCGGGAATCACTCCGGAGGCCCTCGCTCCCAAGTCGGCGCAGCTGCTCTGGCAGACCGAGCCGAACCTGATCGCCGACGTCAAACTGCGCAGCAACCAGGTCTACTTCACGCTCAACGGCGAGGCCGGCGGTGCGCTGAAGGAGGGCAATGCCGTGATTGCGGTCTTCAGCGAGGCCGACAGCGGCGGCGACATCCTCTGGAGCTGGCATATCTGGGTGACGGCGGCCGATCTCGACGCTGCGGTGCAGACCTATACGCTCTACGACAACTTAGCGGCCGCAGGTCCTACCGTCCTGATGGATCGCAATCTGGGCGCGCTCAAAGCGGGCATGTGGGGTACGAACGGCGACAACCTCGCCCTGGGGCTGCTCTACCAGTGGGGTCGCAAGGACCCGTTCCAGAATATCGACGACACCGACATCGGCGGCACGGGAGCCTTGGCCATCGGTCGTCTGCGCAAGACCTACGATGCCGCGGGCAACGCCCTTTCGGTCGACAATGCGGCTGCCGAATACGATGCGACGAACTGGCGTTACTTCACCGCCAAGACGATTCCCGCCGACCGCATCGCCCGCTATCCGATGAATTTCGGCTACCTCAGCACCAGCAACAACTGGCTCGACGAGGCCCGTGACGACCTCTGGGGCAATCCGTTCAGCGGCGAGGTCGGCGAGACCGGCCACAAGTCGGTTTACGACCCGTGTCCTCCCGGATACCGCGTGCCGCACCGTTACATCGGTACGATGTTCACTACCGACGGAAAGAACGCGTCGAACAAGAACGCCGCCGACCTGGCCCGCTGGAAGGGACAGTACACGACGCAGGCCGAGATTCAGGGTGCAGGCGGCAACATCTACCCCTATGGCGGCGGGAGCGCCTCCTATCCCCTCGGCGGCATGCTCTTCGTCAGCGGCGGCAAGATCGTGCCCTTCCGTACGGGCAAATATGTGGGCGCCTACCACGTGAGCATGCCCGCCAACAACGTCAAAACCTCCTACCGGTTCTATTTCGACTACGGAAATATCAAACCCGAGGACAGCAATGCCCGCTACGTCGGCGCCAGCATCCGCTGCATGAAAGAGCAATAGATACATAGATACCTTCCGTCCGCTTCCGCGGCGCATCCCGCACGGGGTGCGCCGGGAGGCAGGACCCCAAACCCGAATTCATACCATGACAACCGAACAACAAAAATACCTGGACGACTGCCGGAAACGCTATGCGGCCGATCTGACGGACGACATCCTGCCGTTCTGGATGAAGCACGGCCTCGACCGCGAACACGGCGGGATCTACACCTGCGTCGACCGCGACGGAGCGCGGATGGACACCACCAAATCGGTCTGGTTCCAGGGCCGTTTCGGATACGTCTGCGCGGCGGCCTACCGCCATGCCGGGCGGAATCCCGAGTGGCTCGCGGCGTCGAAGAGCGCGCTGGACTTCCTCGAACGCCACTGCATCGACACCGACGGACACCTGTTTTTCACGGTGACCGCTGAGGGCGCACCCGTCCAGAAGCGGCGTTACGTCTTCTCGGAGTGTTTCGCCGCAATCGCCATGGCCGAATACGCCGCGGCTTCGGGCGATTGCTCCTATGCCGCAAAGGCCCTCGACATGTTCCGCAATACGCTGCGGATGCTCTCCACGCCGGGTTTTCTGGAACCCAAAACGCTGGTCCCTTCGCGCGGGCACTCGATCACGATGATGCTGATCAACGTGGCGCAGGTGGTCAGGCAGGTGGCCCCCGATCCGGTGCTCGACGCACAGATCGACAGGTCGGTCGACGAGCTGCGGCGTTATTTCATGCACCCCGAGTTCGGGTCCATCCTCGAGACGGTGGGTCCGGACGGGGAGTTCATCGACACCTGCGCCGGCCGCACGATCAATCCCGGGCATTGCATGGAGACCGCGTGGTTCCTGCTCGACGTGGCCCGCACGCGTGGCTGGGACGCACAGCTGGTCGAAATGGCCGTCACGATCATCGACTGGGCCTGGAAATGGGGCTGGGACGAGCCTTACGGCGGTATGATCAACTTCCGCGACTGCCGCAACTTCCCGCCGCAGGACTATTCGCAGGACATGAAATTCTGGTGGCCTCAGTGCGAAACGATCCTCGCGGCGCTCTATGCCTATGTGGCTACGGGTGACGGAAAATACCTCGAAATGCACCGCAGGGTCAACGACTACGCCTACCGGGTCTTCCCCGACGCCGAATACGGCGAATGGTACGGCTACCTGCACCGGGACGGTACGGTGGCGCAGCCGGCCAAGGGCAACCTGTTCAAGGGGCCTTTCCACATCCCGCGCATGATGCTCAAGGCGACGCAGCTGTGCGACGAAATCCTGAATGAATAACCTTAAAAACGATACCTGTAATGAAATCTGAAATCAACTATTGCCTGCGTGTGCTGCTGATGGCGGGATGTCTGGTGACTCCGCCCCTTGCGTTGTCCGCCTGTGCAGACGATGAAATCAAGCGTCCGGCGGTGACTGACCCCGTGATGCCCGATCTCGGGCCGGAGGCTGCCGAAGGGACGATCAGCCTTTCGCAGATGGAGACCTATACTCCCTTCACGGCCGGAACGGGCGCCCATTCGTACCGTATTCCCGCGATGGTGACCGCTGCCGACGGCTCGCTGCTGGTGTTCTGCGAGGCGCGCTACAATTCGTGGATGGACAAGAGCTACACGGACATCGTGGTCCGGCGCAGCACCGACAACGGCAAAACGTGGTCCGAGCAGACCAACCTGACCGGGTCGGCCAACGGCGGCGGCTACGCTTTCATGGACCCCACGCCCGTGGCCGACCGGACGACGGGCAGGATCTTCGTGTTCTGCTGCCGTTGGGTCAAGTCGGACGCCGACGCGACCAAGACGCGCGCCTATATGATCTCCTCGTCGGACAACGGCGCCACGTGGAGCGATCCGGCGGATGTCACCGACCAGGTGATCGTGCCGGGCTGCTTCAGCTCGGGATTCGGTCCCGGCTCGGGCATTCAGATCTCGCGCGGACGCCGCGCGGGACGCCTCATCCTCCCTTCGAGGCAGTATAACGGTTCGGCCAGCAAGGGTTTCGCCGTCTATTCCGACGACCACGGCACCACCTGGAAGGTAAGTTCCGAGGTGCTGGGCGGCGAGAGCCAGATCGCCGAGTGCGGCGAGGACCGGCTGACCGTCAACATCCGCAAGGGCACCGACCGCTACTCCTCCTTCTCGAAGGACGGCGGCCAGACGTGGACCGCGGCCGCAAAGGACGGCGGGCTGCCTTCGTTCGAGAGCGGCTGCCATGCGAGCGTTTGCAGCGGCGGCGGGAATATGGTCTTCTACTGCGGTCCGAAGGGCGGCGCGAAGTCCTCGACGCACGACAACCGCTACGAACTGATGCTTTACCGCAGTCCCACGGGCGCCCAGGGGTGGACGCGCAGCCAGTTGCTCTACGACCTGGCGGCCGGTTATCCCGACATGACGCTGCTCGGCGACGGACGCCTGGCCATCGTCTTCGAGGCCGGTCCCGAGAAGGGCTTCATCACCCGGAGCAGCCGTCCGGCGGGCTGGATGCGTCTCGATGTGCTGATTTTGCCCCGGGAGGTGGCCGACTACGGCTATTGGTTCGAATAATACTAACGTTTAACCTGGAAAACCATGAGACAAAATTCCAAACTCAATAGATGCCGGATGCTGTTGGTGTCGGCGCTGATGCTGTTCACGATCGGCGTGGCGGCCGCGCAGCCCCGCCATACGGTGACGGGAAAGGTGACCGATGCGTCCGGCGCTCCGATGGTCGGGGTGACGGTGATCGAGCAGGGGACGACCAACGGCACGACGACCGGTGTCGACGGGAGCTATTCCCTGACGGTGAAGGGCGAAAAGGGCGTGTTGACATTCAGTTCGCTGGGATATACCTCGCAAAACATTCCCGTGGGCGGGAAGGCCACGGTCGATGTGAAACTCGACGAGGATGCCATCAACATGAGCGAGGTGGTGGTGACCGGATACGGCCGCACCGTCACGAAAGATAAACTGACGGCCGCGATTTCGAAGGTTTCGGGCGACATCCTCGAAAGGGGCGTGCGTTCGAATCCCTTGCAGGCGCTGGCCGGTACGGTGACGGGCGTGCGTGTCGCCACGACGTCGGGACAGCCCGGTGCGGCGCCCTCGATCGTCATTCGCGGCGGCGCGGCCCTCGACGGCACGGGTACGCCCCTCTATGTGATCGACGGCGTGCAGAAGGAGGATATGAACGACATCAACTCGAATGACATCGAGTCGATCGAAATCCTGAAGGACGCCGCGGCGACGGCCCTTTACGGTGCCAAGGCCAATGCGGGCGTGGTGCTCGTGACGACCAAGCGCGGCCGTGCGGGCAAAGCCGAAATCTCGTTCAAGGCCAACGTCGGACTGAACTACCTGCGCAAGACCAACGAGTTCCTCGCGGCCGACGACTACCTTTACTACCTGCGTCTGGCGGCTTACCGTTCGGGCAACGTCGCGGCACTCTCGGCCGCCGGCCCCTACGGGACGGGCAACCTTTACGAAGCCGACGGCAACAAGGCGCAGGAGGGCGTTTACAGTACGATATTCCTCACCGACGACAATGCTTTCCTGCTCAAGAAGGGTTACAAACAGATGATCGATCCGATTACGGGCAAGACCATCATTTACAGCGAATTTACGCCGAGCGACGCTTCGGTGCGCGACATGGCGCTGACGCAGGACTACAACATCTCGGCGTCGGGCGGCAACGACCGCGGGCGTTACTATGCCAGCCTGGGTTACTACGACGAGTCGGGTTTCCCGGTGATCTCCTATTACAAGCGGTTGTCGTTCACGACCAACGCCTCGTACAAGATCACCCCGTGGCTCGAATCGAACAGCCAGTTCAACTTCTCGCGTTCGGACAGCCGCCAGGTGAGCGATTACATCGGCGGCGGCGAGTCCAACTTCTTCGGCATCATGTTCTCGGCGCCCCCGACGATGCGCCGGTTCAACCCCGACGGCGATCCGGTCGTCTGTTCGACCAACTGGGAGAACGGCAACTGGGATGCTGCCCAGAGCAGTTTCTACCGCCGCAACACCAATTACCGCTTCACGATGAACCAGGGCCTGAAATTCAATATCACGGACCATATTTCGCTGAAGGTTAACGGTATGTGGTACTTCAACATGTATGAAAAGGAGAAGTTCAACCGGACCTATATCGTCAAGCCGGGTTCCCCGAACAGCGACCATGCGGCTTCGGCGAGCTATTCGCGCATGCTGTCGCAGACCTACAACGCCATCGCGGGTTACGAAAATTCGTGGAACGACCACAATTTGAGCGTCATTGTCGGTTACGAGTTCTACGACAAGTTCAATTTCGGCCTCTCGGCCGGCGGGCAGGGCGCCGACTCCGACGACTTCATCAGTCTGGGGTATATCGACAAGACCCTCGATAAGAACATTTCGAAGATCAGCATGAATTCGACCCACCTGAACGAGCGCAGCATGTCGGTCTTCGGCAACGCCAGCTACGACTACAAGGGCAAGTACCTCTTCTCGTTCTCGGCACGCTACGACGGTTATTCGAAGCTGGTGAACAACAAGTGGGGCTTCTTCCCGGGCGTCAGCGCCGCGTGGAACATCCACAAGGAGAAGTTCATGGAGGGCACGCAGGGCTGGCTGTCGAGCCTGAAGATCCGTGCCGGATACGGCCAGAACGGAAATGTGAACATCCTGGCCGGACCTTACGATTTGCAGGGCAACTATGGCAAGACCGGCAGCTACGACGACGAATACGGCATCCTGATCAACAAACTGCCCTATCCCGACCTGCGCTGGGAGAAAACGACCTCGGTGGACTTCGCCGTCGAAGCCAGTTTCCTGAACCGCTTCCGGGTGTCGGTGGGAGCCTATAACAAACTTACCTCCGACCTGCTGGCCGAGGTTCCCTTCCCCAGCTCGGCGGGCGTCGGCAACCAGTACACCAACAACGGCAGCGTCCGTAACCGTGGCCTGGAGTTCGAGTTCGACGCCACCGTCTTCCAGAACAAGGACTGGAAGGTGCAGGTGGGCGGAAATGCGACCTACATGCGCTCGAAGATCATGCGGCTGCCCGACAACGGCAACCTGAACAACCGCCAGGGCGGACAGCAGGTCTACAATGCGGCCGGCGACCTGATCTGGGTCGGCGGCAAGCAAGAGGGACAGGAGTACGGCGTGGCCTATGCCTACCGGATGGTCGACGTCGTGCGCAGCGAGGCCGACCTGCAGAAATATGCCTGGTATGTGGACACGACCCCTTCGGCCGGCACGATCTACGGTCCCGGCGCCTGGGCGACGCTGACTGCCGCCGAGCAGGAGAAGGGGCAGCTGCTGCAACCCGGCGACGCCATCTTCTACGATGTCAACGGAGACAACACGATCGACCAGTACGACCAGGTGAAGATGGGCAACACGATTCCCCGCTGGGTCGGCGGCGTGAACCTCTCGGTGGCCTGGAAGGGGCTTTCGCTCTACGCGCGTTTCGACTACGCCACGGGTTATGTGGCCAGAAACAGCCGCAAACAGTATTACATGGGGCTTTCGCAGGGTACGTTCAACACCCTCAAGGAGAGCAAGGACACCTGGTCGGAGGAGCGTCCCGACGCCAAATACCCGATCCTGATGTACGCCGACACGAAGTTCCGCAACAACTACCGCATGAGCAACATTTTCTACGACGATTCGAGTTACCTCTGCGCCCGCGAAATCGCGTTGAGCTACTCGCTGCCCGAGAAGTGGGCGCGTGTGGTCCGCATGAAGAACCTCACGGTGTCGGTAACGGGTCAGAATCTTTTCTACTGGACCGGTTCGTCGCTCTACAACCCCGAGTACGGCGTCAACGGAAACGGCGGCTACGGCATTCCCCGGACGGTGCTTTTCGGCGTCAAGGCCACTTTCTAAATCTTTAAAACACGACGGTTATGAAACGAATGAAGATATGTCTCCTCCTGTTGATCGGATCGCTGACGGCATCCTGCAACGCCCTCGACCTGGGTCCGGAGGACATCTACTCGATCAACAACTACTGGAACTCGGCCGAGCAGTGCGAACGCTTTATGATCGGGCTGCACTACCGGGTGCGGGAGCGTGCCGAGAACATGCTGCTGATGGGCGAAATGCGCGGCGGCATGCTCAACACGGCCTCCGTGACCTCCACGGGCGAGGGAGCCTACAATGTCGAGGCGGTGAACAACAACCTCTCGGAGGCCAATCCGGGCCTGACCAACTGGGGCAATTTCTACATGGACATCTACCAGATCAACCACGCCATCGACAAAATCTCGACTGCGTGTGAGTTTCTCGACGACAAGACCCGCCACACCTATCTGGGACAGCTCTACGGACTGCGCGCCTTCTACTATTTCCACATGTTGCGCACGTGGGGCGGAGTGCCCCTCTGCGACAAGCCCGACGTGCTGATGACCAGCGAGATCGCCAAACTCAACAAGGAGCGTGCGACCGAGCAGGAGACCTGGCAGTTCGTCCGCGACGACGTGGAGCGTTCGTGCCGGATGTATGAGGAGCTGGGATTCGGGAATTTCAAGAGCAAGAACTGCTACTGGAACAAAGCGGCTTCCTACTGTCTGAAGGCCGAGGTGTGCCTCTGGGGTGCGAAGGTGAAGCCGCTGAAAGGTTCGGCGGTCCTCTCTCCGTCGCCCGAGGACGACCTGACGGACGCCAAAAATGCGTTGGAGGCCGTCGAGCCGCTCTACGCATACAATGCGAAGTTCGCCGACGCCTTCTCGCCGACGGGCAAGGACTCGAACCGTGAGACGATCTTCGCCCTCCGCTACAAACTGGGCGAAAAGTCGAACCACTACATCAATTTCACCTATAACGTGGCTACTTTCACGAAATATCTCGACAAGGACGGCAACAAGATCGGCAACGTCTTCAACATCGGCAGCGGCGCCATGCGCTACGAATATTCGCAGGCGTGCTATGACGCTTTCGACGAGGACGATTCGCGCCGGGACGCGACCTTCATGCAGTTCTACCTGAAGGACAACGACGAAAAGGTATATCCTGCCGGCCGTGCGCTGTGCAAGTTCCTGGGCGAGGTCGACAACGGCAAGAAGCAGTTCACCAACGACGTGCCCGTCTACCGCTACATGGACGTGGCGCTGATGCTCGCCGAGGTGAACACCTGCCTGAACGTCCCGGCCGAGGTGAAGAAGTGGATCGAGGCGGTCCGCACCCGGGCCTACGGCGCGGCGAAGCGGCCTGCGTTCACCTATACGACCCCGGAGGCTGCCGAGGAGGCGATCCTTGCCGAACGTACCAGGGAGTTCGTGGCCGAAGGCAAGCGGTGGTACGACGTACGCCGCATGCTGGGCGGCAGGTATGCTCTGGAGCTGGTGCGCGGAAACGAGCTGAAACTCGTGTGGCCGATCGACGCGGGCGTCCTCTCGAAGGACAGCAAGGTGAAACAGAACGAAGGATATGTGACGGAATGACCGGCGGACTTGTAAATATCCGGACTGCGGCGCTGCTGCTGGCGGGATGCCTCGGCATCCTGCCGGCGGCGGCACGCGAAATGCGGGTACAGGTGCACAACGCCTGCATTCCCGTGATGACCGACCGGCCGTTCAACGTCGTGGCCGAAATCTGCGTCGAGAACCGGGACGCGGAGCCGGTCGTTTTCGACGGGGTTTCGGTCGCGCTCGGGGACGGGCCTGCTGCCGGGGCTGTCCGTTCGCTGCGGTTGGTCTATACCGGCACGATGTCGGCCCTCTGGTCGCGCACAACGTCGTGGGCCATGAAGGACCAGTTCAAACGCCTCGGAGGCTGTCAGACGATCTACTGCGATCCGGGCTATGTCCTTCCGCAGCCCGAGGTGCGGCCCGTCGCAGGTGGTTCCGTATGGCTTCCTGCGGGCGTCCGGCTTCCGAAGGGGCGTCACTATTTCTACGTCAGCGCCGCCGTCGGTCCTGTCGCGGCGGATGCCTTGTCCGATGCCTTCGGGCTTGCCGTGACACGGGTCGGGATCGGCGGTTCCGACGCCGCTTTCACCCAGGACCGCAACCTTCCCCGCCGGTTGGGCGTCGCCGTCCGCCGGCACGGTGACGACGGCGTGTATGCCTATCGCATTCCGGGTCTGGTGACGACGAACGAGGGCACGCTGCTGGGGGTCTACGACGTGCGCCGACGCACGAGCCTCGATCTGCAGGACGACATCGACGTGGGTTTGAGCCGCAGTACCGACGGCGGGCGCACGTGGGAGCCGATGCGTATTATCATGGACATGGGTACATGGGGCGGACTGCCCGAGGCGCAGAACGGCATCGGCGATCCGGCGATCCTGGTCGACGAACGGACGGGCGAGATTTTCGTCGTCGCCGTCTGGGTCCACGGCATCGGCAACGACCGCGCCTGGACGGGCGTGGGGCAGGGCATGGCTCCCGAGGAGACCTCGCAGCTGATGATCGTCAGCAGCCGCGACGACGGCCGCACGTGGTCTGCGCCGCGCAACATCACCCCGCAGGTCAAGGACCCTTCGTGGTCGCTGACTCTGCAAGGTCCCGGGCGCGGGATCACGATGCGCGACGGCACGCTCGTCTTCCCGATCCAGTATATCGACTCGACGCGGGTTCCCAACGCGGGCGTGATGTACAGCCCCGACCACGGGCGGACGTGGCGGACGCACCGCTTCGCCAAGTCCAATACCACCGAATCGCAGGTGGCCGAGCCGGCGCCGGGCGTGCTGATGCTCAACATGCGCGACAACCGCAGGACGGGGCGTGCGGTCTTCACGACGCGCGACCTGGGGCGCACCTGGACCGAGCACGTCTCGTCGGGGGCTTTGCGCGAACCGGTCTGCATGGCCAGTTTGCTCCATGTTCCGGCGGAACGGAACGTTCTCGGGCGTGACGTGCTGCTGTTCTCGAACCCCGATACGACCAAGGGCCGCAACCATATGACCGTCAAGGCGAGCCTCGACGGGGGTTATACGTGGCTTCCCGGGAATCAGCTCCTGCTCGACGAGGAGGAGAACTGGGGCTATTCGTGCCTGACGATGGTCGACCCCGGGACGGTCGGCATCCTCTACGAGGGAAGCACCGCGCAGCTGGTCTTCCAGACCGTGAAACTGCGTGACATCGTGCGCAGTGCGGACGACGGGCTTTCCTGGCGTTCCCTGCCTGAAACGGCTCCTGCGGAAGCCGGATATGCGGCCGGGGTTTCGGCCATGTACGCCGGTGCTGCGGGGGATGCGCTGATCGCTGCGGGAGGCGCAAACTTCCCGGGTGTTCCGGCCGCCGAAGGCGGTGAAAAAACCTTCTACGACGGTGTCTTCCTGCTGCGCGGCGGGGTTTGGAACCGGGCCGGGCGGCTGCCTGCTCCGGCGGCTTACGGCGTGACCTTCCCGGTCGGGGACGGACTCGTGCTCGCCGGGGGCGCCAATGCCTCGGGAGCGCTGCGCAGCGTCGTGAAACTTCGCCCGAAAGGGAAAAAGGTCGTTGCCGCGGAGCTGCCCGCCCTGCCGTGTGCCGTCGAGCAGGCGGCGGGAGCGGCCGTCGGCGGAAAACTCTACCTGGCGGGCGGCATCGCCGACGGGACCCCCTCGGCGGCGCTGTACATGCTCGACACGCGTGCCGCAAAGCCGCAGTGGCGGTCATTGGCTCCGGTTCCCGAGGCCTTCGTCCAGCCCGTTATGGCGGCTTCGGCGGGCCGTCTCTACCTCTGGGGCGGATTCGATCCGCGGGACGGGTCGGTTTCGGGCAATGGCTACTGCTACGATCCCGCCGCCGACGCATGGCATGAAATCCCCGGCGTTCCCGACGGCGGAACGTTTGTCGGAGGCTGTGCCGCGACGCTTGCCGACGGTCGCATCCTCTGCACCGGGGGCGTCGACCGCGCCGTTTTCGCCGCGGCGCTGCGGCTGCCGTCCGCCGAACTCGGATCTTACCTTTCACAACCGCCCGCGGCCTACCGTTTCCGTGCTGCGGCGTGGATTTTCGATCCTGCGTCCGGGCAGTGGAGCCGGGCCGGGGTGTCGGGCCGCACGGCCCGCGCAGGCGCGTCGCTCGTGCCCTGTGCCGGAGGCGTCTGCCTGCTCGGCGGAGAGATCAAACCCGGGGTCCGCACTCCGGACGTATGCCGCACCGACGGCTTGGAATAACTTCAAACCCTGTTAACGATGAATCGGATTCAAACGAGTAAAATTTATCCCTGGGTGGTCGTGGCCCTGCTGTGGGTCGTGGCCCTGCTCAACTACATGGACCGCCAGATGCTCTCGACGATGCGCGATGCCATGCAGTTCGACATCACGGAGCTTGAATCGGCCGTCAACTTCGGCCGGCTGATGGCCATTTTCCTCTGGATTTACGGCTTCATGAGTCCCGTGGCGGGGGCCGTCGCCGACCGTATCAGCCGCAAATGGCTCATCGTCGTCTCGTTGGGCGTCTGGTCCACCGTGACGCTGCTGATGGGCTATTCGACGACCTTCACCCAGATCTACTGGCTGCGGGCGCTGATGGGCGTCAGCGAGGCGCTCTATATTCCGGCCGGGCTGTCGCTGATCGCCGACTACTTCACCGGGTCGAGGCGCAGCCTGGCCATCGGCATCCACATGACCGGGCTTTATGTCGGCCAGGCCGTCGGCGGTTTCGGTGCGACGGTGGCCGCGGCCTTCTCGTGGCAGACGACCTTCCACTGGTTCGGCATCGTCTATGCCCTGGTGCTGATCCTGCTGCTGCACGAAAAACGCCGCGAGAGGCCCGAACCGAAGGTCGACGCGCCCAAGCCTGCCGGGGAGACCGTCTGGCGGAGCTTCGCGCTGCTCTTCTCGAATATCGCCTTCTGGACGATCCTCTTCTACTTCGCCTCGTCGTCGCTGCCGGGCTGGGCGACCAAGAACTGGCTCCCGACGCTCTTCTCCGAGAGCCTCCGCATCCCGATGTCGCAGGCCGGACCGCTCTCGACCATCACCATCGCCTTTTCGTCGTTCCTGGGCGTGATGATCGGCGGACCGGTGTCCGACCGCTGGGTGCGGCGCAACCTGCGCGGGCGCATCTACACCAGCGCCATCGGGCTGGCCCTGATGATCCCGGCGCTGGTGCTGCTGGGACTGGGCAGCGGCATGTTCGCAGCCGTGGCCGCGGGGCTTTGCTTCGGTGTGGGCTACGGCATGTTCGACGCCAACAACATGCCCATCCTCTGCCAGTTCGTGCCGGCGCGCCAGCGCGCTTCGGCCTACGGGGTGATGAACATGACGGGCGTCTTCGCCGGGGCCGTCGTTACGAAGGTCCTCGGCGGCTGGGCCGACGGCGGTAACCTCGGACTGGGATTCGCCCTGATGGCGGCCGTTCTCGCGCTGGCACTTTTCATGCAGCTGACCGTCCTGCGTCCGAAAACCGATAACATGGAGTGATGAACCGGGAAATAGACCTTTCGGAAACCTGCTACGGCCGGGTCCGCGACCTGCAATACGACCTGGCCGTGCTGCCGTGGGGTGCGACGGAGCCTCACAACCTGCATCTGCCTTACCTGACGGACTGCATCCTTGCGCACGACATTGCCGTGGATGCCGCGCGGAAGGCCCTCGAAACCTGCGGTGTGCGCTGCATGGTGCTGCCGCCCGTGAGCATGGGTTCGCAGAACCCCGGGCAGCGCGAACTGCCGTTCTGCATCCATGCCCGTTACGAAACGCAGAAGGCGATCCTCACCGACATCGCGTCGTCGCTCCGGGCGCAGGGCATGCGGCGGCTGGTGATCGTCAACGGTCACGGCGGCAACTGTTTTAAAAACATGATCCGCGATCTGGCGGTGGAGATGCCCGACCTGCTGATCGCCGCGGGCGACTGGTATGCGGCGTGCCCGGCGCAGGACTTTTTCGACGAACCGGGCGACCATGCCGACGAACTCGAGACCTCGGTGATGATGCACTATCATCCCGAGCTGGTGAACCTCGCCGAGGCGGGACCGGGGACTTCGAAACCTTTTGCAGCGCGCATGCTGAACGAAAAGGTGGTCTGGGTGCCCCGCGACTGGCGGCGGGTGTCGCAGGATACGGGCATCGGCAATCCGGCGAAAGCCACGGCCGGGAAGGGCCGCCGCTTCGCCGAAGCCGTCGCCGGCCGTTTCGCGGAGTTGTTCTGCGAACTGGCCCGCGGCCCGGTTTACCGGGATTGACGGCGCGGGTCGCCGGGGTGTGAAAAAAGCGGCAGACCTCATGGTCTGCCGCTTTTTCTTATAGACTGTGGCCGTGTTTTTGCACGTGCCGATCGAGCCTCACCGCCGGATTCCTCCCCGCGAAAGTACCTCCTCGAAGTAGGCAATGGTCTTTAAGAGACCGTCTCGCAGCTGGATTTTCGGCTCCCAGCCGTCGAGCATGTTGCGGGCGAGCGAGATGTCGGGCTGCCGCTGCTGGGGGTCGTCGGCGGGCAGGGGCAGGTGGACGATTTTCGATTTCGAACCCGTCAGGGAGATCACCTCCCGGGCCAGTTCGGCGATGGTGAATTCGTTCGGGTTGCCGATGTTCACCGGGCCGGTGAAATCGTCGGGCGTGTCGTTCATCATGCGCACCATGCCTTCGATCAGGTCGTCGATGTACTGGAACGAACGGCTCTGCTCGCCGTCGCCGTAGATCGTGATATTGTCGCCCCGCAGCGCCTGGACGATGAAATTCGAGACCACGCGGCCGTCGTTGATGTCCATTTTCGGACCGTAGGTGTTGAATATGCGGATGATCTTCACGGGAATGCCGTGTTCGCGGTAGTAGCTCATGAAGAGCGATTCGGCGCAGCGCTTGCCCTCGTCGTAGCACGAGCGGACGCCCAGCGGGTTGACGTGTCCCCAGTAATCCTCCCGCTGGGGGTGGATCAGCGGGTCGCCGTAGACCTCCGAGGTCGAGGCCTGGAGGATCTTGGCCCGGTTGTATTTGGCCATGCCCAGCATGTTGATCGAGCCGATCACCGACGTTTGGGTGGTTTTGATCGGATCGTGCTGGTAGTAGATCGGCGAAGCGGGGCAGGCGAGGTTGTAGATCTCCTCGACCTCGGCCATATAGGGATAGACGATGTCGTGGCGGATGACCTCGAAATTGGGGTGCGGCAGCAGATGCCGGATATTGCTTTTGTGGCCGGTGAAATAGTTGTCGATGCAGATGATGTCGTTGCCTTCCGCAAGCAGCCTTTCGCATAGGTGGGAACCGATGAATCCGGCGCCGCCTGATATTAGTATTCGCTTCATTCCCAAGAGGAGAAGATTGATTCAGAAACACAAAGGTAGAATTTATATTTAAAATGAACTATCTTTGCAGATGAAATAAACAAATTGGGTCGAAAAAACATGCCTTATGGGCCGAAAAGCCGTATCCTGCCTGTTGAAAATTCTGGGCGTCGCCTTTACCGCATTGCTGCTGGCGGCAGCCGTCGTGAGCTGGCGCTCGTCGTTCATCTCTCCTGAAGCCGGAAACTTCTGGGCTTCCGTCGCATTGCTGATGCCCGTCATCCTGGCGCTGAACCTCGCGGCGCTCGTCTGGTGGCTTTTCCGCCGCAAGTGGGGCGTTGCGCTGATGCCCGCCGCGGCACTGGCGCTCAATCTGGGGTATATTTCGGCGATGGTCCAGCTGCCCGATTTCGACAGCAAGGGTCCCCATGACATCCGCATCGCCACGCTCAACTCCTTCGGGTTCCGCCGTCTCGGCCCCACGCCCGTCACGGCCTACGGCATCGCTACGGTGATGAAGCGCGAGCAGGTCGACGTGCTCTGTCTCCAGGAGTTTCCCGAGGACCGCGCGTTTCCGGCCGACAGCATCGCCCGGTTTTTCGCCGCGCGGATGCCCTACTACGTCGTCCAAAGCGGGCAGGCCATCCTGAGCCGTTTTCCGATCCTCGACCACCGCTACGTCCGGTTTCCCGACTCGGGCAACGACTACCTGGAGGCGGACCTCCGGGTGGGCGACGACACCGTGCGCGTCTTTTCGGTGCACCTCCAGACCTCCGGCATTTCGAGCCTGCGCCACCGGTTCCGCAAGGATTACAACAGCAACGCCCCGGTCGAACGGGTGATCGGCGAACTGGAGCGCAACAGCCGTATCCGGGCGCAGCAGGTGCGCGAAATCCGTGCGGTGATCGACTCCACGCATTATCCGGTCATCCTTGCCGGGGATTTCAACGACACGCCCTCCTCCTATACCTACCGCCGGCTCAGGGGCGACATGACGGACGGCTTCCGGGCCGTCGGCAATGGCTTCGGCGGCACGTTCCGCTATCTGGGCGGCGTGCTGCGCATCGACTACGTCTTCTACGACGACAATTTCACGGGGGTGGGTTACTACATGCCCGACGACGATTTGAGCGACCACAAGGCCGTCATCGCAGAGCTTAAGCTCCGGCGGTAGCCTCGGCGGCCTTTTCCTGTTCGGGCTGTTCCTTGGCGATGGTGAACGTGAAGGTCGAGCCTTCGCCCTCCTTCGATTCGATGGTCACCTCGCCGCCGTTGCGGCGGGTGAGGTCCTGCACCAGCTGCAATCCCAGTCCCGATCCCTCTTCGTTCTTCGTTCCGTAGGTGGTGTGGTGGATTTCGGGGTTGAGCAGTTTGGGAATGTCCTCCTCCTTGATGCCGATGCCGAAGTCGCGGACGGCGATCACGGCATGCGAAGGTGTGTCGCGGACCGAAATGATGATGCGTCCGCCCTCTTTGGTATACTTGATGGCGTTGGACATCAGGTTGCGCATGATCGTCTTGACCATGTCCACGTCGCAGTGGACCGTGATCGGGCCGGGAATGTCGTATTCGACCTCGATGTTCTTGACCTGCGCCACCGTGTCGGACATCTTGCTGGCGAAAAGCACCACCTCCGAAATGTCCACCTCCTGGAAAACCGTGTTCATGCGTCCGATCTGGCTCTTGGTCCATTTCAGGAGGTTGTCCAGCAGCATGAAGGTGCTTTCGGTGATGTTGTTGCCCATCGAGAGCATCTCGAAGTTGTCCTCGCCGATCTGTTCGGCCGTGAGGTTGATCGAAAGCATGTTGAAGACCATCTTGAGCGTGCCGATCGGCGATCGGAGGTCGTGGGCGATCACCGAATACATCTTGTCGCGCGCCTCGACGGTCTCCTGCAGTTCGTCCCGCTGCTGGAGGATGGTGCGCTGCGCCGCTGCCAGGTAGATGTGGTGGGCCACACGGGTGATCAGCTCCTCGTGGTTGAACGGCTTGGAAATGTAGTCGCTGGCTCCGAACTTGAATCCCTTCACGATGTCCTCGGGGTTGTGCAGCGCCGTGAGGAAAATTACGGGGATGTCCTCGTGCGCGGGGTCCGCCTTCAGCCGTTTCAGCACTTCGTAGCCGTCCAGGTCGGGCATCATGATGTCCAGCAGGATCAGGTCGGGGTTCACCTCCGCGACTTTTTGCAGCGCTTCGAAACCGCTCGACGCCGTGACGATCTTGTATTTCGCCCGGCTCAACACGGCTTTGAGCAGCATGATGTTCGTGGCGATGTCGTCGACCGCGAGGATGGTGTAATCCTCGGGCTTGATGGCAATGTTTTTCATGGCAGTCAGCAGTTTATAACCAACAAATCTAATAAAAAAATCGGGCTTGTGCAAAAAATCATGCGCGGCGGGCCTTTTCCCACGTCCCGCGGCCCCGGTGGGTTGCCAGATACCAGGCTCCGCGGAAGACGTTGAGGTTCATGAAGAGGAAATAGTAGGGAACCGAGAGCATGCCGCCGCGGTTTCCGCGGCGTTCGCGCACCCATCCGGCGGCCGCCGCGAGGTAAAAGACCGCCTGCAGGGCGAGCAGCACGGCGTAAAGTGCCGGATGTCCGGACCAGAGCAGCGCCACGTTGAGGGGCACCAGGGCCGCGAGCGCCACGGGGGTGACGGTCCACCGCAGCACGCGGTGCGAGACGTACTGGAACCACAGCACCCCGTAGCGGAATGGATTCAACAACTTGCGCAGGCGCCATACCGACTGTAATCCTCCCGCTGCGATACGGCGTTTGCGCTTGCCCTCCTCGCCCATGTCGGCCGACGGGGTCTCGAGGGCGCAGGCCTCCTTGCAGTAGGCGATCCGGTAGCCGTCGGCGGCGATGAGCATCGAACAGACGAAGTCGTCCAGCAGCGTGTCTTCGGGCATCGTACGCCATAGGTCGCGCCGCACGGCGAACAGCTCCCCGGCGGCTCCCACGGCCGAATGAAGGCGGCAGTCCCACTCCTTGAGTTTCGATTCGTATTTCCAGTAGACCCCTTCGGTCGCGGCGGCGCCGGACCCTTCCGCGGCCGCCACGCGCTTCTCGCCGGCGACGCACCCCACCTGCGGGTCGTCGAAACGGCGCACGATTTCGGCCACGGCTTCGGGGTTGAGCATCGTGTTGGCGTCGGTGAAGACGACGATCGGGGTATGGATATGCTCCAGCGCACGGTTCAGCGCGGCGGTTTTGCCGCCGCGCCGGGCGTCGTGGAGCACCGTGACCCCAGGATAGGCGGCCAGCAATTCGGGCGTGCGGTCGGTCGATCCGTCCGTCACCCAGGCGATGTGCAGCCGCCCTTCGGGGTAGACCAGCGCCCGGCAGTTTTCCATTTTGGCGGCGACGATCTCCTGCTCGTTGTAAGCGGCGATCAGCAGCGTCACTTCGGGTGCTTCGGCCGGGGCGGCGTGTTTCGCGGCGGGGCACACCGCCTCGCGGAGTTTCACCAGCACGGCGAGCAGGGCGCCGTACCCGACGTAGGTGTAGACGACGAGCAGGGCGCAGGCCCAGAAAACGATGGCTGTGGCAGTCATGGCGTCGGTCGGTTTATTTGCGGCGGAGCAGCCGTTCGGCTCCCCGGACGAACTTGTATCCGAAGAGGTTGATCAGGAGAGTCCGGGTGCGGTAGTAGGCGAAGGCCTTGGGCGAGAACCACGAATTCTGGTAGTGGTGGATGGTGTAGGTGTCGGGCGTGAGCATCACCCTGCGCGAGTCGAAGACCTTCGGCGAGAAGTAATCCGGCGGCAGGATATAGACCGCTTCGGAGAGGTCCTTCCGTTTCAGGGCTTCGAGGCCTCCCTCGGCCTTCACGATGGGTTTCAGCTGCGGAATCCGCTCCTGCATGATCTCGGGCAGCATCCGGATGTCGTACGTCCCGTCCTCGCGGACGAATTTGCGCCCTTCGTAGTAGTCGAGGCACTGCTTGATCCAGTCGCAGCCCTTCTCGGCGCCCAGCACGGCGGCTTCGATCGTCCCGGCGGTCTCGGCCCCCGCGAAATAGGGCAGGTCGAGCAGCGGGTCGAAGCTCCGCAACACCTCGACGTCCGAGTCGAGGTAGATGCCTCCGTAGTTGTAGAGGGCGTAGAAACGGATGTAGTCGGCTGCGAAGGCGTATTTCTTCGCCTCGAAGGCCTGCTTCACCCAGGGCACGGACTCCAGGTCGAAGCGTTCGGTGTCCCAGAGGACGACTTCGTAGTCGGGCAGGTGTTTTTTCCAGCTGGCGAGGCACTTTTCGATCTTCGCGGGATAGGGATCTCCGCTCAGCCAGCAGAGGTGGATTTGCTTGGGTATCATGGTTTCTGGAATTTCATTTCGGTCATTACCTTTTGCATCTGCCGCTCCCACGAGAGCCGTCCCTCGATGGTCGTGCGGATGTGCGCCGGGGTGCGGTCCGCCGTGTCGAGCCAGCCGAGGAGGGCGGTGATATCGAGCGGCGTGTCGTCGGCCGGAGCCTTCAGAACGTAGGGCATGCCGTCGAAGTCGCTGTCCCGCTCGGAGTAGACGAACGGGATGCCCCGCGCGGCGTATTCGCGGTTTTTGAGGCTTTTGAGGCTCTCGATGCCGTTGCGGTGGCGGGCGAGACTCGCCACGCCCATGTCGCACCACGCGAACTGGGAGTCGAGCGCCGCGCCCGAGCGGGGTCCCGTGATTTCGACATACTCGCCGAGGCCGTATGCCTCGATGCTGCGGGCGTAGCCGCCGATCAGGCCGGGCATGCCGTCGCCCACGATGCGGAGTCTCACCACACGGTCGTGCGGCCCGGCATAGTAGTCTTTCAGCCCTTCGATCACGCGGTCGAAGCCGTGCCACGGGTGGATGTTGGCCAGCGCCAGCAGCCGCACCTCGCGCGTGATGTCGTGCAGTTCGGTTTTGAGCGGAACGGCGTCGAAGTCGATGCCGTTGGAGATGCGGATGGTCTTCTGTCCGAAGATCTCCTCGTCGTCGGAGAAGGTGACGATGCGGTCGACCTCGCGGGCCAGGCTGCGGCGGAACAGCCGGTCGACCTGCAACTGGCATTGCTCCTTGAGCCCTGTTTCGCGGAACTCGGCGTCGTAGGGATAGGTAGGGATTTCGAGGGCGATGCGCACTCCGAGCCGATGCACGCGGCGCAGCCATGCGACGAGCAGCGGATTGGCGTTCAGGTCGTGGCGGATGTAGAGAAACCCCACCCCTTCGCGGCGGATGTAGTCGGTGATGTCGGCGTAGGAGACGCGTTTGAGCACCTTGGCGCAAAACCCGCTCCCGAAGGTGCGGATCACCTCGTCGCCCGCCAGTCGCCGCTGCGTGCCGTCCGGACCGATCTCCAGGTGGCACAGCGCGATCCTTGCGCCGCTCCGGCGGAGGGCCTCGCACTGGGCGAAAATCTTCTTTGAGATGCCGCTGTGGGCCGAGAATCCGTGGAATACGATGAACAGTCCTTTCATGGCGGTTTATTTTCCGGGCCGCAGGTGCGCCGCGAGTTCTTTGAGGTCATACACGCCGCCCAGCTGGACGTAGGCCAGCCAGACAACCGCCGCCGCCGCGCTTTTCGCCGCCAATGCCGCCGTCAGGGACGTTCCGGCCGGGAGCAGGTGGGTCAGGCCCGCGAGCGCGAGCGCGAGGATCGCCGTGAGCAGCAGCGGCGAAAGGAGACTTTTCCAGAAGGGTCCCCATTTCATCCGCAGGGTCAGGCAGAAGAGTGCGTGATAGCATTGCACGAAGTTGACGGCGAACGAGAGGCAGATGGCCCAGGCCACGGCTTCGAGCGTCCCGAAGGCGAAGATGCCGGTGCAGATGGCCGTGACGTTGAGCGTGGCCGAAAACAGGCCGCAGATAAAGAGCATCCGCGTGGCGTTTGCGGCCTGGAAGATCGAACCCGAGGTTGACATCACGATCTGGATGCCGACCGAGAGGGCCAGGATGCGGAACGCCGCTACCGACGGCATCCACTGTCCGCCGAAGATGATCAGCACCAGCTCCTCGGCCGTGAACCACAGCACGGCCGACAGCGGCAGGCCGATGAAGGCCAGCAGGCGGATCACCTTCAGATAGGATTCGCCCAGCTTTTTCAGGTCGTCCTGCATGTGGGCGAAGATGGGGTGCATGACGGGCGAGATGACGAAGGCGATGTTTTGCAGCGGCATCATCATCAGGCGGTACGACTTGTCGTAATAGCCCAGGTCCGAGAGGCTCATGTAGCGTCCCATGAGCAGTTTGTCGAGGTTGCGGCTGAAGAAGTTGAGCAGCTGGAACGAGAACTGGTAGGCCGAGAACGAGAAGACCTTCCGGATCGCTCCGCGCGAAGGCCGCAGGCGGATGCGGAGCGGGTACTCGCGGTAGTTGATCGCGAAGAGCATCAGGCTCGAAAAGACGGGGTTGATCGTCAGGGCGTAGATGCCTGCCCCGGCGTAGGCCGCGGCGATGCCCGCGGCGCCTCCGACGACCTGCACGGCCAGCGAGCGCACGGCGGCGAAGCGGAAACGCTTGTCGCGCATCACCAGCGCGTTGGGGACGATGTTCGCCGTGGCGAAGAAGAGGTTCAGCGCGAGGATGCGGCAGATGTCGCGCAGTTGCGCCGAGTCGTCGTAGAACGAGGCGATCAGCCCCGAGGCGGCGAAGAAGAGCAGGGCGATGACGACTGCCGACCAGAGCGTGAGCGAGAAGATGCCGCCCAGGTCGCGGCGCGAGAGGTTCCGGTGCTGGATCACGGCCGGGCCGATGCCCAGGTCGCTGAAAATGGCGAAGAAGGCGATGATCACCGTGGCGATGTTCACCACGCCGAACTCTTCGGGGGTGAACAGGCGCGCGAGCACCGCCGTCACGAGGATCGTCACCACGACCCCCGCATACTTGGCGACGGAGGTGTAGAAAACGCCCGAGGCAAGCTCCCGGCCCACCGAATGCGGCTGTTTATCGTCGTTGTGCGTCATGCAATCGTTGGTAAATTCGTCCGTATGCCGCGGCGATCTGCGGCAGGCGGAGGTGTTCGCGGGCGTATTCGAGGTTCTCGCCGCCGTGTCCGGCATCGGCGAGCCGGGCCGCTTCGGCCAGCGCGCGGTCCACCGAAGCGGGATCCGCGGGGTCGAAGACCGGATTCCCGGTCGCGGCCAGCATTTCGCCGATATTTCCCGAATCCGGGCCTGCGACCACGCGTCCGAAAGCGAAAGCCTGGGGCACGTTGCCCGAGTTGAGGATGTCGGTGCGCTGGATGAAAACCACGTCGGCGGCCGTGAAGTAGGCCGGCAGGTCGGCGTCGGGAATCAGTCCTTCGGCCGAGGTGATGCGCATGCGGAACCGGTTTTCGGCCGCGTGTGCCGCATGGTACAACGTTTTCACGGCGAGGCGTTTCACTCCCCGGTGGTACGAGCCGTTGAGCGTGTAGGGCCACAGCCGGGGTGCGAGCAGGAATTTTCCGGCAAGAGGCAGCCGGCGAAACGCACGCCAGACCAGTTTCCGTTCCGAGGCGTGACGGAACGCCCCGAAGGCCAGCATCACGAAGGCATCGGCCGGAATCCCCAGTTTCCGCCGGGCCTCGCCGCGGTCGATGGGGGCGTACAGTCCTTCGTAGATGTGGTGCGGGATCACGGCGTGCAGCTGCTGCGAGGCGGGGTAGGCCGCAAGGAACTCCCGGCGGCTGTAATTGCCCAGATGCACCACGGCGTCGGCGTTCTCCTCGGTCAGCCGGTAGGCTTCGGCCAGCTGCGCGTCGCCCTTGTGGGGACGGGTGTTGTGGCGGGTGTAGACGACGGGGATGCCCTTTTCGTGCAGCGTTTGGAACTGCTGGCGGAGCGCCGCGACCTGTTCCGCCGTCGGATAGCTCCATCCGAACAGCTCCTCGGGCCATTGGAGGTGGATGACGTCGTAGGCTTCCGCATTGTTCCAGAACTCCCCGGCCGAGCACACGACTTCGAACCCGCAGGCGCGGATGCCCTCTGCGAGCAGGCGCACGAACGGGTTGTCGCTCAATCCCGAGGCTTTATAGACGATCAGTATTTTCATGGCCTGCTTCAAACCCGGACCCACTCTTTTTTATCGGAATCGTAGCGTTTCACGACCCGGGCCGGATTGCCCACGGCCACGCTGTACGGCGGGATGTCCTTGGTGACGACCGATCCGGCGCCGATCTGGCAGCGCTGGCCGATGGTGACGCCGGCCAGGATCGTCGAGTTGGTCCCCAGGTGGGTGTAGTCGCCGACCTTCACGGGCCGGAGCATCAGCGGCTGGAGGTTGGGGTCCGTCGTGACGTCCTCGTAGCCGTGGATGAGACCCTGCACCGAGACGTGCTGGCCCAGGAAGACGTGGCGGCCGATGTCGACCGGCCCGACCACCACCGAACCGATGCCCACGCGCGAACCTTCGCCGATCCGCACGTCGCCTGCGCCGTTGTTGACCACGGCGAAATCCTCGATCTGGGCGTTCTGCTCCAGCGTGAAGCGGTGCCAGGGGAAGACGTCGGCGCGGGCGTGCCGGCTGATTTTCGACCCCCGTCCCGCCGGGTGCAGCAGGGGGCGCAGTATCCTCACCCACCAACGCGGCCGCGGCCGCTTGGGCGAGGAGAGCATCCACAGCGCGAGGCGCCGCAGGCGGGGATTTCGTTTTATTGTTCCGATCATTGTTTCTTCAGGTTACGGTTTACGGGACCAGTTCGCGGTAGAGCGACAGCAGTTTCTGCGCGGTCTGCTCCCAGGAGAACAGTTTCGCCCGGTCGAGTCCGTAGGCGATCTTTTCGGCCCGGAACGCCGCATCGGATTCGAGCCGCAGGAGGGCGTCGGCGATCTCCGCGGGCGAAGTCGGGTCGACGAGGATGGCCCCCTGGCCCGCGATCTCGGGGATGGCCGAGGTGTTCGACGTGACGACGGGCGTCCCGCACGCCATCGCTTCGAGCTGCGGAATGCCGAAACTCTCGCGCAGCGAGGTGTAGAGGAACGCCGCCGCACCGTTGTAGACGGCCGCCAGGTCGTCGTTGGGGATATACCCCGGCAGACGGAGCATGTTTTCCAGATCGGGCGCTCCGATCCGTTGCAGGATGGATTTTGCCGCCTCGGGCGTGAGGTCGGCGATGAGCAGCGGCAGCGGGTGCGCCGAACGGCGCACGTATTCGGCGTAGGCGCGCAGCGTTCCCGGGGTGTTTTTCTTGGGGTCGGTGTTGCCCAGGAAAAAGAGGTATTCCGGGTCGGAAAGGTAACGTTGGGTGATTCCGGCCGTGTCGTCCATCGGCCGGAAGCGGGTGTTGTAGCCGTTGTGGATGGCCGTGATCCGTTCGGGGGCGAGACCGAGCGCCGTGCGGATGCGGTCGCATTCGAACTGCGACACGGTGATGATCTTGCGGCACTTGGGCAGGATGCGCGGCACTACGAGGCGGCGGTACTGCCGTCCGAGCGACTGGTAGAGCGATCGGTTGCGTGCGGCCTGTTTTTCGAGAAAGATGATGTCGTGGAGCGTCACCACGAGGGGCGTCGAACCCCACACCGGGGCGGTGTTGCTCGTGCAGTGCAGAAGGTCGGGCCGGATGCGCGCCACGGCCCGCGGCAAGGCCCACTGTTCCCACAGCGGGTACGACGGGCAGCGGAGTGTGAGGATATGCACGTTGGGCGTCTCCTCCAGGCAGCGGTCGGGACCGTCGCCGACGAGGATGAAGTATTCGTTTTCGGTGTCGAGCCGTTGCAGGCAGCGGATGGTTTCGAGCGCCACGAAGTCCATGCCGTGTTTGTTGGGGCGGAAAATGCGCTGTGCTTCGATGGCTATTTTCATGGGATCGAGTCGGTTTTTTCCGGGGCTGCGTCCGACGCTCCGGTGTGTCGGGTGTGGATGAACTTATCCTTGGTTCCGCCGAGGCGGAAGAGGTTTGCGGCGGTGAGCAGCACCAGTAGGGGAACCCGGCGCAGGGCGTGGCCGAGTTTGGCGTCGGTCTGCTCGTCGGGCAGGGCCATGGCCATCGCGAAGAGCAGCAGCAGCCAGGCCGCCCACCATTTGACCGATCCCCACGGGTCGAGGAAGGTCATCGCGACGGCCCACAGCGGAACCAGCCCGATGAGCAGCATCCGCGGCGGCAGACACCATTGCACCAGCTTGTCCACATAGTCGTAGTTGCCCCGGAGCAGTGCGCCCGGGAGGTCCCGGAGGGCCGAGCCGAGGGCGTAGAACTGTGCCGCGATCCACCGCCGCCGCTGGTTGTAGTAAGCCCCTTCGCCCTGCACCTTCTCGTCCAGCACCATGAGGTCGTCGAGGTAGTCGATGTAGATGCGCTGCCGCAGGAGCAGGGCTTCCAGTTCCTTGTCCTCGCCCGAGGTGCGGCATTTGCGGATGTTGTCGCGGAACCAGTCGTAGGCGAAGGCCATTCCCGAGCCGATCAGCGCTGACGAAAGTCCCAGCGCCACGTGGCCGCGGCGGAAAATCGAGTTGTTGATCTCCTCGCTGGCGGCGTCCAGCACCGCCGTGTCGCTGTCGCGGTTCTTGGCCGTGCGGTGGGCCTGCACCACCACCATGCCCGTGTCGAACACTTCGTTGAGGCGGGCGATGAAATCGGGTCCCACGAGGTTGTCGGCGTCGAGGATCGTGACGACATCGGCCGCGCCGGGTCCGAGTTGGTCCGTGGCTGCGGTCAGCGCCTTGGCCTTCGAGCTGTTCTCGAACATCACCACGATCACTGTCAGCGGCAGGCGGCGCAGTCCGGCGAGCGTTTCGGGCTTCAGCCGGTCGGCGATCACCGCCACGCGGTGCAGCCCTTCGGGATACTCTTGCGCCAGGGCCGCCTGTGCCGTGCGGAGGATCACCGCGTCGGCCTTGTAGGCGGGGATCAGCGTCACGAACCGCCGCTGTTTCCGCGCCGGGGGATAGTCGTCCGTGCGCCGCCGCATCGAGAACGCCGCGAAGAGGAAGAGGTAGAGCACCGGCAGCAGCAGTGCGAGAACGAACAGCCAGTCTATGATGGTCAGCGCAATCATTCTTTTCCGATTTTATGGCGCAAAAAATCCCGGCCGCCGCGCAGGACGGCCGCCGCGAGGTCCCGGCGTCCGCGGAGCAGGGCCGCGGCGACGCTTTTGGGAAGGGCCACGCCCAGTTGGTAGAGTATCGAGAGCCGCCGTTCCGTCCCGCGGCGGTTGCGGCGGGCGAACAGCAGGCGGTTGCGCGTGAGGTAATAGCTCCGCAGGGGGCTTTGTCGGCCCGTGGTGGCGCTCTCCTTGTGAAAAACGGTCGCCCGCGGGTCGTAGACGATCCTGTAACCCGCCTCGCGGATGCGCTCCGACCAATCCAGCTCCTCGTAGTAGAGGAAATACTCCTCGGGCATCGGTCCCGCTTTTTCGACCGCCTCGCGCCGCACCATCATCGCCGCGCCGTGGGCGTAGGGCGTCGTGTGCGGCGTGTCCCGGGAGCCGTCGTCGGGCTGTCCGAACCCGACGAGGGCGTTGCGCAGGGTAATGCGCGTCAGGGGTGTGTAGCCTGCGAACTGGATCGCCTGCGGGGGCGCCCAGAAGCGGATTTTGGGGCAGACGGCCCCGACCGAAGGATCGGCGTCGAGTGTCTCCGCGAGGTAATGCAGCGTGTCGTCCCCGACCTCCGTGTCGTTGTTGAGCAGCAGGAGGCGGTCGCCCGAGGCGGCCCGGATGCCGAGGTTGTTGCCGCCGGCGAAGCCGAGGTTCTCCGGACTTCGTATGGCTATTATTTCAGGATAGCGTTCTTGCAATTCCGTCGCTTCGTCGCGTTGCGATCCGTTGTCGACGACGACGATTTCGAGCGGCGTCGTGACGTGGCGGCGCAGCGAGTCGATCATCGCCGCGGTGAGAGCGAAGCCGTTGTAGTTGACCGATATGACCGATATGCGTGGTTTCATCTCCTTACTCTTTTGCCATTGCCGGCGGAAGCGCCGCCGCGCGGGGATTCACGGCCAGCAGGTTCTTCCGGGGAACCGTGTTCTGCGCCTTTCCGGCCTCCTCCAGCTCCTTGTCGAAATGCGGCGAGAGGAAGATGAAGGCCATGCTCATATAGATGATCGCTCCCGTGGGAATCTGGCCCAGCACCTCGTTGCCGTAGGACATCACCACCACGCCCGAGATGCCTGCGACGAGCGCCGCGACGAGTCCCCGCAGCTGGGCATTGCGCAGGCGGAAGATCACCAGCCAGGCGCCCCGTCCCAGCACGTAGAGCAGGATGCCGATGTGCAGCAGCAGTCCGACGATGCCCGTCTCGACCCAGATCATCACGAACCACGAGTCGGTGGGAACCTGCGACAGCGGGGCGTCCGGGGCGAAGACCTTGGCTTTGCCGCCTCCGTGTCCGAGACCCGCTCCGAACGGTTTTCCGCGCATCAGTTCGCGCAGCCGGGCCTGGTTCTCCAGGCGCACCTGGAACGAGGCGTCCTGGGTGTTGAAGGCGCTGCGGGCGCGGCGTATGATGGGGTTTCCCTGCCCGATGGTCGTGAAATTGAGGAAGATGAATGCCGCGATGATCAGCAAGACGCCCGCCACGACCATCCGGAAGTTGCGTGAGAGCACTACGAATACGGCGTATCCGGCGAAAGGTACGGCCAGTGCGCTGCGCGTTCCCGAGATCAGCATGCCATAGCACGCCGCGGCGGCCACCGCCAGCAGGTAGACCTTCATCCACGGGTTGCGGTAGTAGAGCGCGGAGATCGAGAAGACCACCATCGCCAGCCCCATGCCCGCGCCGAAGTTCGCGGCGTCGCTGTACACCGAGAAGTAGCGCACGCCGGTGTAGATGATGTGCGTGACGGCGCCGCCCTCGACGAACAGCCAGTAGTTCTCGGCGGCGTTGAAGCCGGCGTATTTCTGGACGAGGGCCTTCAGCACGGCGATCAGCGTCAGCACCGACCATACGGCCAGCATGGCCTTCAGGTATTTGTAGCGGGCCATCGTGAGCTGCGTGAGCGCTACGACCAGGAAGAAATAGAAGGCCAGCGAACGGATGGCCATGGTCCACCCCTTGGGCGAGACGCTCTGGGGATTGAACAGTTCGAGTACGCAGTAGACCATCCAGATCGCCGCCGCGAGAGTCAGTCCCGTGCCGGCGCGCCGCCACTCGATCCGGTGGACGAGGGCCTGCAGCAGGAGTATCGCCAGGTTGAAGAACAGCGCGCCGTCGAGGATCAGCCCGACCGGCACGCCGTGGAGGAACTCCCGGCCGAGATACATGATGAAATAGTTGAGCACCAGCATCCCGAGCATCGAGACCGCCGGGTTGCGGAGCGAGAACCACAGTGCGCAAAGCCCGATGGGGAGCATCGACACGGCCGCGCCCGCCGGCAGCCCGTAATGGGTGAAGGCGTAGGCGACGACGGCCACGCCTCCGGCCGCAATCAGTCCCAGGGCGATCCGGGGGACGCTCAGCGAGGCGGTTATGTTGCCGTAAAGCTCCATTTTCGATTGTTTTGCAGGATTGCGGACGACGGGCTACTTGACGGCCGTGAAACCGAACTGGCTGATCTGGTAACCCAGTCTGCGCAGGCGGGTGAAGGGCGGGAGCAGCCCCGTGAAGGTTTGTACGACGTCACGCCCCGCGTAGTTGAGGAAGAGCGCCGTGGGGGTCTCCCCGGCCATCTGTCCGCATTTCTCGAAGAGCAGCTGGTCGGTATCCTTCCAGGTGCGGTTGGCGGGGGCCACCACGATGTTGAGCTCCGCGCCTTGCAGCAGCTCCTTCGATACGGGGCTGTCGCTCAGGGGCGGGTATTCCACGATCACCACGTCGGCTTCCGCGAGCGGAATCTCGTCTCCGGCGTCGTGTACGAAGTCCCCGATCTGCCCGGCGAGCAGGTACTCTTTCTGGTGGGCGTCGAAATCCCGGTTCCACGACACGCTGCGTACCTTCATGCCCGTTTCGCGGAAATGGGCCGCGAGGTGCTCGGCGAGGGTCGATTTCCCGTCGCCCTGCTCCGTGGAGAGGATGTTGAGTACGTTGGGCCGCTTGCCGGGGTCGAAGTAGTTGAGCACGGCGTTGCCCATGAAGCGGGATGCGATCTGGCGGTACTGCTGGACGAAACGCCGCTCGCCGAACCGGCCCCGGCCCGGGAACGCCCCGATGACCTTGCCGCCGGTGATGCGCTCGGCGCGGATCTTGTCGCGCAGCGTGCGGTCGAGCAGTTCGAGCAGGATGAAGATGCCGAGGATGAAGACCAGCGTGCAGAAGAATGCCGCCGCGACCATCATCTTGCGCTTGGTCGGCTCGGCCGAAATGGGTAGCACCGGCGGGTTGATGATCTTGAGCGTCGCCGAGGTCATCTGCAGGTTCTTCTGCCGGAGGCGCGCCGTGTTGAGCGCCTGGAGCATCGAGAGGTACGACTGTTCGGTGAAGCTGATCAGACGGTTCTTGCGCTTGAGGGTCGAACCAACCGGAGCGTATTGCACGTAGCGGTCGTCGAGCGATTTCTTCCACTCGTTGACCACCTCCATCTCGGCCTGCGATTTGGTCGAGAGCAGCACGGCGTCGAGCCATTGCTGGATGAGCGATCCCGTGGAGATTCCCTCCTTGGTGTATTGCTGGCTGGCGATGGCCGACGTGATGCTGCGCAGGCTGTCGGTCTCGATCTGCATCCGGGCCTGGAGGCGTCCCACGTCGATCGGCTGGGTCACCGGCTCCCGTCCCGATGCGGGGTCGGGGATAAAGGCTTCGGCGGCTGTGATCTGCGCCTGGAGGTCCCCGATCTTGTGGAGCTGTTCGATGAAGGCCGCGTTGTTGCGGAAAATCTGGAGGTCTTCGAGCTGCGTCTCGATCTTCTTCCGGAGCGACTCCGAACTGTTGAGGTTCAGGCGCGTCTCCTCGTAGCGCAGTTCGAAGTCGCGCGAGAGGATGGCGATGTGCTTGGTCTGTTCGTCGTAGTTGATGATCAGGTTCTCGACGCTGTAATCGCGCAGCGAGTCCTCCTGCTCGCGCAGTTCGCGTCCCACGCGGGCCAGTTCCTGCTCGAAGAACCTGATGACGTTGTTGGTCTCGCCGTAGCGCAGTTCCTTGTACTGTTTGACGAACTCGTCGTTGAGGAGTTCCAGCGTGTTGTAGACCACGCCGGGGTCGTCGTTTTCGTAGCTCACTTCGAGCATGTCGCTGTTGGCGATGCGCCGCACTTCGATCCGGCTCAGAGCCTGGTAGCTGTAATAGCGGTGGGTCCAGTGGAAAAGTCCGTAGACGTGGTTGCCGTGCTCGGCGACCTCGTAGCCGAGCAGGTTTTCGAGCGTCTGCTCCTCGCTGTCGCGGTCGATCAGCGCGAGCACGTCGGGCGGCGTGTGCGCCACCTCGCTGCGGTAGTTGCGGGCGTAGATATAGCTGTTGTCCTGATCGGGGTCGCCGTGGACCATGTTCCGGGCGTAGAGGCGCAGCGAGACGTTGTGGAGCGTCGACTGCGACTTGATGATGTTGATCAGGTTGTCCATCGCATTGTTGATGATGTTCCAGTCCTGACGCGACCCTTCGCCGTTTTCGAGGTCGTAGCCCGACACGATGCCGGTGTAGATGGTCGAGGTCGAGCGGTAATAGCGGGCCTGGCGTCCCATGTAGAAATAGACCAGCAGGGCGACCGCTACCGGACAGATGATGAGCCACCACTTGATCCGGAAGAGGAATTTCAGTATGTATGCGATATACGTCGTCATGGGCGGGCGATTTATTTCGTCGGGTTGGGTTTGCTGATGATCGGTGTTTTGGAGAGCACTTCCAGTTGCAGCAACGCCTTGTTGAGCTGCGAACGGGTCTGTTCGTATTCGCGGATGGTCGAACTCTCGATGCTTTTCTGGCGGCTGAGCGTCTGCGCGTCGATCTTGCCGTTTACGAAATCGGCTTCGGCGGCGACGTACTGTGCCTTCGCGGCCACCATCGAACGGGCCGAGGTCTCCAGCAGCGAGAGGTTCTCGACGGCCGAAGTGTAGGCCTCGATGATCTTCAGGCAGATTTCGTCATACCAGCTGTTCATCTCGTACTCGATGCTTTCCAGCCGCTTGCGCTGCTGCTTGATGCGGTTGCGGCGGTTGAAAATCTCGTCGAGGGGCAGCGAAATGCCCGCTCCGACGGTCCACCACGCCTGTGTGGTTCCCGTGACGTTCTGCACTACGGGGAGGTTCTTGTCGTAGTACATGAGGCTGTTTACGTCGGTCGAGCCGTAGCTGTACTGGGCGTTGAGTTTGATGTTCTTGAGCCACGAGCGGCGCAGGGTCTTGATTTCGCGCTCCTCCTGCTCTTTCTTCGAGGCGAACTGGTTGACCTGCGGCGACTGCGCGCGGGCGTTTTCCAGCAATTCGTACAGCGGCGGCAGGTGCAGGTTCATGTACGTTTCGGCCGACATCCGCGCCAGGTCGTTGTATTCCTCGCGGGCGGGAGCGGCCGCAAGGCTGCCGCCGGGCTGTTGCGCAGCCGGGGCCTGCGCCCGGAGCAGGGCCGGGAGACACATTAGGACGGGGAGAAGCAGGAACTTTTTCATGGTCTAAACGTTTTCTTTCTGGATGAACGCCGTAAACGTGCGCAGGATGATCTTCAGGTCGAACCAGGGCGACATCCGGCGGGCGTATTCGATGTCGAGCTGCTTGCGCTGTTCGGGGGAGAGCTTGCCGGCGCCGCCGCGCTTTTCGACCTGCCACAGTCCCGTGAGTCCCGAAGGGCACATGAAGCGTTCGATATATTCGTCGCTGGTGAGGCGCTCGGCCTCGTAGAGCGGCAGGGGACGGTTGCCCACGACCGACATGTCGCCGCGCAGGATGTTGAACAGCTGCGGCAGTTCGTCGATGCTGTATTTGCGCAGGAAGCGTCCCAGCCGCGTGATGCGGGGGTCGTTTTCGATCTTTACGAAGGCGTTTTCCTGTTCGGTGTCCACGATCTGCTGGTGTTCCTCTTCGGGGATTGCGAAATCGTCGGCGAAAAGCATGCCGCTCTCCATGTCGGCGAGCAGTTTCTTCATCTCCTCGTCGTCGAGCGAGATTTTCGAGGTGCCGGAGTCTTTCCCCGCGTCTGCCGCATACTGATTCAGGCTGCTCAACTCCTTGAGCCGCTGGTCGGCGTCGGTGCGCATCGAACGGAATTTCAGGAAGTCGAAGACGCGGTAGTTGCTGCCCACGCGCTTCGAGCGGTAGATGACAGGTCCCGGGCTGTCGAGTTTGACCGCCACGGCCACGGCGAGCAGCAGCGGCGAGAGCGCGATGATCGCCCCGAGCGACGCGGCGATGTCGAAGGCCCGTTTCCAGAGCGGCATACGAAAAACCTGCACCTCCTCGTTTCTGTGTACGACGGGCCTGTGGGTGAATGTGTAGTCGGTCATGAACTGCAACGTGCGCTTGAAATCCTCGTCGGACACGTCGCCCGCCATGGCGCTGTTGACCCCGGCGCGCAGGTAACTGCGGCGTTCCTCGTCGCGGAGATGGCCCGGCGTGATCAGGATGATACCCGTTTCGGGGAACCGCGAGCGCAGGAAACGGATGTTGCTGCAATCGGTTCCCGGGTTTCGCTGTTCGTAGAGGACACAGGCGTGTTCGGCGCGGAGGGCCGTGAGCGTCCTCATCGCGGCGGCGATGTCGCCGGCAACGTGTATCTGTCCGCCGGTGAGTCCTGTGAAACGGGCCGTGTGGTCGCCTTTGCCTTTGATATAGATGACGGGGTATTTCAATCGATGATCTTTTTGATGCGTATTTTCAGTTCCAGCGGGTTGAAGGGCTTGACGATGTAGTCCTCGGCGCCCTCTTCCAGCAGCCGGATGCGCTCCGAAGTGCTGTCCTCGCTCGAAAGCATGATGACCGGGATTCCCCGCAGCAGCTCGTTGCGCTTGAGGTAGGCGAGGAATTCGTCGCCGCGCATTTCGGGCATGCGGATATCCGAAATGATCAGGTCGGGTATGTTGCCTTCGAGGAGCCATTGGATAGCGGCGAGGGGGTTCGGCTTGTAATGACAGTCGTAGTCCCCCTGGAGGTATACGTAAAGGATTTTTGCGATCTGATCTTTATCGTCGACGATCAGTACCTTTTTCTTGCTCATTGTTACTTTGATTTATCCCGTTTCCCGGCCCGGCCGGAGATATTGCATATAATTGAACGTAAAGATAAGGATATTAATCCGAATCCCGCATGCAAATATCGGTAAAAAAAACGGAATGTATACTATTCGGGATAAATAACTTATCAAAAACGGCCGTTTCGACCCGCTTTTTGGGGTCCCGAAGTCCGATTTCCGGGACAAATTGTAATAGGTATTCAAAAAATTGTTAACTTTGTAGCTGATGCTGTTCCCGATACGATCCCGGGAATCTTAAATTTCCACAGTCTATGGTGTGTGAAAACAGCGGCGCCGCGTTGCGGTCCCGGGTCCTTGTCGCAGAGGACAATCCCAGTAACTATAAACTCGTCGAGGTACTGCTTCGACGGGATTATGACCTCGTCCATGCGGTGAACGGCGCGGAGGCCGTCGAGCTTTTCCGGACGCAGGGTGCGGACCTGGTGCTGATGGATATCAACATGCCCGTCATGGACGGTTACGAGGCGTTCCGGCAGATCCGGGAACTGTCGCCCGCCGTTCCCGTCATCGCGCTGACGGCCTATGCTTTCGAGACCGACCGGCGGCGGATGTTCGACGTCGGATTCGACGACTGTCTGGCAAAACCCCTCCGTGCGGACAAACTCCGCGCAAGGGTGGCCGCCATGTTGGCGGCAAAGGAGGATATATGAGAAAACAACACGCGATAAACCCAGGCCGGTCGCTGCTGCTCTGCTGCTGCATCCTGTTGCTGCCTGCATTCGTCCGGGCGCATGAGTCCGCGGGGCGCGAGAGCATTCTGATCATTTCGTCGTACAATCCCGACACGCGCCGCATGTCGAGTTTCATCACCGAATTCGAACAGCGCATCGTCGCTTCGGGTGTTCCGTGCGACATCTACGTCGAGACCCTCGAATGCAAGGGCATCGCCGACGCGCCGCAGTGGATTTCCCAGATCGACAACCTGATTTCCCGCTACGAGGGCCGCTCGCTGCGCGCCATCGTGCTGCTGGGGCAGGAGGCGTGGGCTTCTTTCGTGTCGCTGGGCCGCATCCCCGACGGGGTGCTGTGTTTCAGCTGCTTCGCCAGCGAGAACGGCGTCATGCTGCCCGCGCCGTCCGATTCGTTGCAGACGTGGAAACCCCGTGCGGTCGACTACCAGGCCATGGGCGACAGCCTGAACCGGGTGGGCGGGATGCTCAACCGCTACGACATCCGGCGCAACATCGAACTGATCCGTTCGCTCTATCCCCAGGTGGAGAACATCGCCCTGGTGACCGACAATACCTACGGCGGCATTTCGCTGCAGGCGCTCGTACGCGAGGAGTGGGAGAACTACCCCGACCTGAATCTCGTGCTGGTGGACAGCCGCGAGGGGGAGGAGACGGCGTTCCGGACCTTTGCGACGCTGCCGCCCCGTTCGGCCGTGATGCTGGGCACGTGGCGCGTGGGCAGCGACGGCGAATACTTCATGCAGCGGTCGCTGAACGACCTGGTGCAGAACAACCCCCGCGTTCCGGTCTTCTCGGTGACCGGTACGGGCATCGGCGACATGGCGATCGGCGGTTACGTGCCCGAATACGAGAACGGTGCGGAGATCATTGCCGGCCAGATCCGGAAATACTACGATACGGACAGCATCGAGGACGCCCATTTCCATACGAGCAAGAGTCTCTACCTGTTCGATTCGCGCAAGCTCAAGGAGTGGAAGATCGCTGAATACGCCCTGCCCAAGGGCAGCGTCATCGAGGATACGATGGCGGCCAAGCTGTCGAAATATTCCCACTACATCGAGCTGCTGGTGCTGGGCATCCTGCTGCTGGTGCTGCTGCTGTTCTTCGTGACGTGGCTGCTGCTGCGCATGCGGCGGCTCAAACTCACGCTTGAGGAGCGCGAGGGCCAGCTGGTCGTCGCCCGGGAGAAGGCCGAGGAGTCGGACATGCTCAAGTCGGCGTTCCTGGCCAACATGAGCCACGAAATCCGTACGCCGCTCAACGCCATCGTGGGTTTCTCGTCGCTGATGCAGAGCGAGGAACTTTCGCAGGAGGAGCGTGCCGAGTACTGCGCCATCGTGGTCAACAACTCCGAGATGCTGCTCACGCTGCTGAACGACATTCTCGATATTTCGTCGCTCGAATGCGGCAAGATCAAATTCAACTACGCTTCGGAGGACATCGTGCAGATCTGCCAGCATGTGATGATGACCACGGCCCATACGCGGCAGGAGGGGGTCGAGGGGCGCTTCGAATGTCCCGTCGGGTCGTTCATGCTCACCACCGACGCCCACCGTCTTTCGCAAATTCTGATCAACCTGCTGACCAACGCCGGCAAGTTCACCTTCGAGGGCAGCATCACGCTGGGGGTGGAGATCGACGAGGAGCGGGGCGAGGTGCTTTTCTCGGTGGCCGACACCGGCCCGGGCATCCCGCTCGACAAGCAGGAGATGGTCTTCAACCGTTTCGAGAAACTCGACGGCAACAAGAAGAAGGGTACGGGCCTGGGCCTTGCCATCTGCCGCCAGATCGCCATGATCGTCGGGGGACGTATCTGGGTCGATCCCGGTTACACGGCCGGTGCACGTTTCGTCTTCGCGCATCCCATCGGAATCGACTCCGGTGGAGAGAATCGCGAGGGGGGGGGGGATTTCTACCCTCTGAGCAGCGCAAGCCCCTCTTTGTGAACGACGACGGACGGCTGGTTCCCGAAGGGAAATAAGACACTGAAAAAGGGTTCTCGAAATCGAGGACCCTTTTTTCGTATCGCGGGGCGGGACGGTTTTCCGGAACGGCGCTGTTTTCGCCGGGCGCCCTTTCCCGTTGCCCTGCTTCCGGATTTCGTTTCCGGGGCTTTGCCGTACTCGGACGGTCCGGCCGGCGGTTCCGGGAGGCATGCGCGACGGGTCACCTCTTTTTCGTCCTCCATTTGGGCTTTATGCCGATGAAGAACTCGGCGTTCATGCGCGGCATGGGCCGGGAGAGCACCGAGAGGTACTCCTCGTTGAAAAGGTTGTTGACCGTGCCTTTGAGCGTCAGGTCCGCCCACCGGAACGAGAATCCCTTTTCCAGCGAGAGGTTGCTCATCAGATAGGGCGTAAGGCGTCCGGTGAGGGTGATGTCGTTGCTCGACATGGTGTAGCGTTCGCTGTAATAGCAGAACTGGTAGAGCAGGCCCCAGTTTCGCCAGGAGAGCCTTCCGGTCGCCGTGGCCGAATATTCCGGCTCGTAGGGCAGCTGTTTGCCGACCGACTGGTCGGCCGGGGACATCGGCTCCCCTTCGTTGACCGACGGCGCCCATGAGAACGTGCCGTCGAGGCTGATTTTCAGCTCTTTGGTAAGCGCAGCGGCCAGGTCGGCCCGGATCTCCACGCCGTAGGCGTGGACCTTTTTGATGTTCACCGGCGAGAAGAATCCCTTTGCCGTCGGCAGCCACAGAATCCAGTCGTCGATGTGCTGGTCGTACCACGACGCCGACCCCGAGAGCGTGTACGAGCCGTCCTTTCCCACGGCGAACGACAGTCCGGCTTCGTAAGCGATGCCCTTTTCGCTGTTCAGCCCGGGATTGCCGCCCGGCAGGAAGTAGAGGTCGTTGAGCGTCGGGAAACGGTAGTTGCGCGAGACGGAGGCTTTCGCCACGACGCTGCCGCGCCTGGAGAGCAGGCAGTCGGCGAAGAAGGCCGGGATGACCGGCGACCAGGACGTTCCGTACATGGCTTCGCGCAGGACGACCGACATTCCCAGCCGCTCCGTGGGGCGCCACTTGGCCGACAGGGAGCCGTCGAGTTCGATGCGGCCCTTGTCATAGCCGACGACGGCTTTGTCGCCCTGCTGGCGGATGATGTTCTTGTCGGCGCTTTCGACCAAGTGCTGGTGTGCGGAAACATTGGCCGTAAAGAGCCATTTCTCTCCGACGGTATATTCTCCCTCCGCCTGTCCGTAAAGGGTATTGATCCTGCTCCGCGAACGGGTCATGACCTCCAGAATGCCGTTGCCCTTGTCGCGCCGGTAGTCGTAGGCCATCCAGGTGTGGATATATCCCGCTTTTGCCGCGACTTTCCAGTCCCGCCGCAGATGATCCCACGAGAGGACGCTGCGCAGGGTGTGCTCGCGCTGGCGGTTTTCGAACTGCGTGTCGTCGGCGTAATCGGTCGTCAGCAGGGGCAGCTCCCGGTTGGAATTGATGTACCAGGCGTTCAGTCCGAAGCGGTCGCCGCGTCCGGTGTTGTAGTAGACCTCCTGCAGAACGTGCACGTCGTCGAACGCGCCGCTCTTGTTGCGCTCGGTGGGATAGTACGACCCGACGATGTTCATCTCCTCGTCGTAGATGTTCTCCTTCTTGTCGCGGTTGCGGTATTTGTAGTCGTTGGCCGAGGACTGGCAGACGGCGCGGGTCGATACCTGCCAGCGCTCGTCGCCCCACCCGAGACGCAGGAACTCGTCGAAGGTCCTGAACATGCCGATGCCCTGGATATATTGCAGTCCGAATCCGTCGGCCGCGGCCGGCGTGGTCGCGAGTTTCACCAGTCCGCCCAGTCCGCCGCCCGTTTCGCTGACCGACGAGGTTCCGTGCAGCAGCGAGGCGTCGTCGATGAAATAGGAGGGGATCATCGAAAAGTCCGTCATGCCCAGCATCGGGTTGTTGATGCGCATGCCGTTCCACGTCACCTGCGTGTGCGACGGGCCTGTGCCGCGGAACGATACCGTCGAGAGGGTTGCGCGGCCGTACTGCTTGACGAAAACCGGCGCGTTGAACGTCAGTGCGTCGGCAATCGAGAGGGCGATGTTCTCCTTGAGGACCGCCGAGTCGAATTTCGTCTCCTCGATGCCGATGCTTTTCATCGGGCGCCGGCCCCAGACCGGAACTTCGCGGATGGCGATGGCGTCTTTCCCGCGCCACTCCCCCGCGCCGGCGTTCTGCGGGTTTTCCGGCGGTGCGGACGGCAGCGGTTGCCCCTGCGCCCGCAGCAGCGCCGGGAACAGCAAAATCCAAAGAAACAAGGCGGTTGTTTTCATGCTCTCCCGTTATTTCCAGCAAAACGCTCCGGGCGCGATGCCCACGTAAAATTCGTCGACAGGCTCGCCCTTGGCCGTATAGCGGCAGACGATTCCCTGCTGCTGGTAGTCGACGGCGTCGGCGACGTACACGTCGCCGTTGGCCGGATCGACCGTCAGTCCGTAATATTTGGTCTCCCTGTATTCGAGGAACGGGCGCACCGGAAGCTGCTCTCCGGCGACGGGCATGCGCCAGACGTCGTCGTTGATCCAGTAGAGCGTGTCGCGCGTGCCGTTGAGCTGCACCTCCGACGGGGTGTCCCCCTTCCGGAACCGGAACTGCTTTTCCACGGAGAACGTTTCGGGGTCGATGCGGTACAGCGAGGGGGCTTCATATCCGTAGGGGCTGCCCTCGTAGCCGCCGTCGGTGATGGTCCACAACTTGTTGTTCCGGTCCATCACCAGCGACGTGGGCTGGATGCCGACGGTCAGCTGACCGACGACCCGGTCCGTCTCGGTGTCGATTTTGAGGATGCGGTTCTGGTACGACCAGCAGTTCACGAAGACGTATTTGCCGTACTGCACCATCTGCTCCGTGGAGCCGGATTCCGCTGTCATGTCCGGGCATTCGATATGTCCAGTGATTTGGTAACGTTTGGGGTTGACGATGAAGATGCGGTTGTCCCAGATCTGCGTGACGTAGGCCTTTTCATCCGAAACGAAATGGATGTACCGCGGCGAGGTGAGGTTGGTGATGCGTCCCACCTCGCGGAAGGTGTCGGGGTCGATGGCGAACACGACGTGCGAGTTGTTCGCCACGACCCATCCCACGCCGTTGTGCAGGACCATCGACTGCGCCACGTCGCCCAGCTTGAAGGCGTTGGCCCGGTAGAAAACTTCGTTTTCGACGGTTTTCGTTTCCGGATCGTAATACGACAGCGTGGCGTTTCCGTACTGGAACATGCCCTCGTTGACGATGAACAGACCCCGTTCCGTCGCCGAGAAATCCTCCGTGCGGCCGTAGTCCCACTTCATGCAGCCGCCCAGGGCGGAGAGGCACAAGGCCGCTGTCAGAATCTGTCGTAAGAATCGTTTCATGCGTCGGGAGCGGGAGTGAGGCTATCGGTTGAGGTTCTCGTCGACGGCCATTCCGGCGACTTCGGTCGAGAGTTCGCCCAGTCCTCCGGCGCTGCCGTTGACGGCGCTCTGCACCTTGATGAAGTCGATGTAGCGCAATCCGGCCGGCTGTCCGTCGGGTGTCATGGCGTTGGCGATCTTGAAATAGGTCTTCCCGGTCTTACCCGAAGAATCCAGGTTGTCGCTGCCCGCGTTGTCGACATACCCCCATTCGAACGAGTTGTTCGACCAGTCTCCGCCGGGGTCCTGCGTGGTGTTCTGTCGCAGGCCCGTGCCGTAATAGGTATGGGACTCCTCTTCGAGCCACAGGGGGTAGTAGTAGTCCTGCGGGTGGAACTGCTCCAGGTAGGCTACCTGCCCGCTCCGGTTCAGGTTGTCGGTCCATTTCACCCCCTGGCGGGGGCCGCCGGGTCTGTAATAGGTTACCGCATACTCCTGGGTGGTCCATTCGTTGCCCGTCTCGCTGCCCCGGAGTTCGTACCATTCGTCGTCGGGTTTGCCGTTGCCGTTGACGTCCTGCATCACCCACACGACGCCCGGCTCGTTGCTGCCTTCGAACTGGTTGCCGGGGATCGAAAAGTCGTATCCGCCCTTGTTCTCCACGCTGTGGTCGAAGGCGAGGATCACGTAGCCGCCGAAGTTGCCCAGCGAGACGAACTCTCCCTTTTTCAAGCGGTTTTCGGCGTAGAGGCGGGCCTCCTCGAAGGTTTTCTGGCCGGTATATCCGGCCATGTCCGTTTCGTTGACGAACTGTCCGGGCGCAGGCAGGAATTCGAGCACCCGGTCCGCCGCGGGCTGTCCCGTCGTCGCGATGACGCGCTCCGATTCGCGTTCGTAGCAGGTCACCCGGAGCGTTTCCTCGGTGATTCGCTTCGACGACGCGCGCGTGATATGGCGCGAGAGGGGTGCGAGAGGGCTTTCGTCCGTGTCCGTCACCCGGAAGGTGACCTCGTATTCGCCCTCCTTCTCCGGCGTGAAGGCGAACATGCGGTCGGTTGCGCCCTCCTGCAATGTGCCGTCCACGTACCACGTATATTCCGGTCCGACGGCGTCGGCCACCTGCGGCCGCAGGAACAGCGTCCGCCCGAGCGATACGCTCCGCACCAGCGGGTCGGCGGAGTAGGAAGAGGGGATGAACGCGATGCGGACCGGTATGACGTCCACGACGTGCACGGCGAGCGTTTTCTCGGCCGTGCCGTCCTCGTTGGCGGCCGTCAGCCGCAGGGTGCAGTCTCCCGGCCGGGTACGCATGAAGATGTAGTCCTTTTGGGTGGAGACCGGGACGGACGAGTCGTCCAGATACCATTCGTAACGGGCGTTTTCGCCGTTCTGCACCTCCGGTGCGAACGTGTATTCCCGTCCCGTGAGCACGTATAGCCCCGTCGGCGGCACGATGAGCGAGATGATGGGAGGAGCGAGCCGGTTCACGTCGATACGCGCCTCCTTCTCGTCGTATCCCGCCCGGTTTTCGACCCGCAGGGTCACGTAGACGCGGCCCTCCTCGCTGAACGCGTGTTCGAACACGCGCTCCGTGGAAACGACCTCGTCGTCGATCGTCCAGCTGTATGCGGCATCCCCTTCGTTTTCCACGGTCGGCGTGATCGTCACCGTACGACCGATCTTGGCCGCGTAAACGCCAGTCTCGCTGTCGAGCGTGATCCGGGGTTTGCTGTCCGGCAGCGTGATCTCTCCGTCCTTGTTGCAGGCTGCGGCAGCCAGCAATACCGAAAGCAGAACCGGTATCGCCGTCCGTCCGGCGTGACTGAAAAAACAGCTCATATCCTCTTCGTTTAAATCGTTCAACCAATCTTTGCGGATCTCCGAAAGATCCGCATTCGTGCCGGGCGCACGGCAAGCGTCCGGCCGGAATTTCGCAGTAACCTGATTTTACATTCGGGGATATGCCTGGAACCGTTTTTCCGGCCGATCACGATCCATTTCCCCCTGGATTGTAAAACCATTGCAGCGGCAGGTCTTCTGACTCGTTCCGGCCCCGGCGCCTTCCCGGTCGCGTGAAAACCAGTGGCAAGAGATTGTCGGGGTCTGATGTGCCGCTTCGGCGGCAGGAACTTACAGCAGAGGGAACTGTTGCCGATTTTCACGGCATTCCCTTTTAATCGCCCGGGGCCGGGGGCCTCGTTCGGCGAACCATTGCACGGCAAAGGTATGGAAAAAAGATGAAAAAGAAGACGCGGCGGCCGAATTTTATGCCGAAGGTCCCGCCCCGGGATTCATTTCCGGGCGTTTCCGGGGGCGTAACAGCCCGCCGGACGGGCGGCGGACGCCTGCCCCCCCCCTGGCGCCTGAAAACGAAAAAGTCTTACTTGTCAACGACAAATAAGACTTTTTGCAGTGGATGGCGTGCTTTCTCCCCTTTCTCACGCCTCCTGGAGCTGAATCCGAGATTTGAACTCGGGACCCCTTCATTACGAGTGAAGTGCTCTACCGCTGAGCTAATTCAGCCTTTCGGGAACGCCGAGGTTCCCTTTGGGACTGCAAATATCTGAAAAATATTTTTTTCTCGCAACAATTTTGCGAAAATTCTCGCTTTTCTTGCTATATTCGCGCTAAAACTGACCCGAAGCTATTTTGCGATGATTACTTTTCTGGTGTGCCTGGCGTTGCTGGTGGCCGCATATTTCACCTATGGGCGCTATCTGGAACGGCTCGTCGGCATCGATCCGGCGGTCCCGACGCCCTGCAGCCGCCTTTACGACGGCGTGGACTACGTGCCCCTGCCCCGGTGGCGCATTTTCCTGATCCAACTGCTCAACATTGCGGGGCTCGGCCCGATTTTCGGTGCCGTGCTCGGTGCGGCCTACGGTCCGGTCGCGTTTCTGTGGATCACTTTCGGCGGTATCTTTATGGGTGCGGCCCATGATTTTATCGCCGGGGTCATTTCCCTGCGCCACGACGGCGCGAGCCTTCCCGAGACGGCCGGGGTTTACCTCGGCGGCGGCATGAAGCTCGTCATGCGGCTCTTTTCCGCCGGGCTGATGATCCTCGTGGGGGCGGTGTTCCTCTCGCAGCCCGCCTCGCTCATCGCCAACCGCCTCGACGTTCCGGCGCTCGAAGGCATCGCCTTCGGCGGTTTCTCGTGGCTGCTGCTGATTGTGCTGGGCGTGATTCTCGTCTACTACATCGCCGCCACGCTGCTGCCCGTCGACAAGATCATCGGCCGCATCTACCCGGTCTTCGGCTTCGCGCTGCTGTTCATGGCCGTCGGCATCCTCGTCGTGCTGCTTTTCAGCGGCGAATACGCCATTCCGGAATTCACCTCCTTCGAAAACTGTATCGCCGATGCGAAGGACTTCCCGATCGTCCCGATGCTCTTCACGACCATTGCCTGCGGCGCCATTTCGGGCTTCCACGCCACGCAGTCGCCGCTGATGGCCCGTTGCATGCGCAACGAGCGCGAAAGCCGCTCGGTCTTCTACGGCGCGATGATCTCCGAATCTATCATCGCCCTCGTCTGGGCTGCCGTCGCCATGGCCTTCTGGGGCGATGTCGCGGGGCTGAACGCTGCCATCGCCGAATACGGGGGGCAGGCGGCCGTGATGATCGACGTGATCGCCAACAAGACGCTGGGTCCCGTGCTGGCCGTCTTCGTCATCTTCGGCGTGGTGGCCTGCGCCATCACTTCGGGGGATACGGCCTTCCGCTCCGCACGGCTGATCGTCGCCGACTTCATGGGCATCGAACAGCGCACGCTGCGCAAGCGCATCTACATCTGCCTTCCGCTTTTCGCACTGGGTCTGCTGATCATCTTCGGACTGCCTTTCCAGGCCATGTGGAGCTATTTCGCGTGGATGAACCAGACCCTCGCGGCAGTGACGCTCTGGATGATCGTCGCCTACCTCCGCCACCGGGGGCGCAACGTGTGGGTGGGACTGATCCCGGCCCTCGTCATGACTTACGTCTGCGCCAGCTATATTTTCGTTTCGCCGCTGATGCTGGGCATGCAGAACCGTACGGCGGCTTACCTGCTGGGCGGAGGCGTGACGCTGGCGGTACTTGTCGCCATGATCTTCAAACTCAAAGACAACGATGCAAAAGGCATATCTTGAACCCACGCCCGACCAGACTTTCGAGGTGGTCGGCGAAGGACCCTATAATTTCGCGAAAGTCCTCGCCCGGTCCCGCGAGATGCAGGCCGCCGGCGATATAGAGGGAGCCTGCAACGAGCGTTTCCAGGCTTTCCAGCGCCTTGCGGAGTTGATTCCCGAGGACGAGGAGGTCAATCTCGAATGGAACCACCGCAATTCGCGCGCGGCACTCGAACTGATCTTCGCCTCGGCCATCGACCACTTTCTGATCAACGATTTCGAAATGTCGGCGGCGCTGCTCGAAATGCTCCTCGAACTCGATCCCGAAGACCATCTGGAGGGGAGCGAACTGCTGGCCTTCGACTACCTGGCCATGGACGAGCAGGAGTTGTTCGACGAGGTGATCAACGACGTGTCGGACAAGCATCCGGGGCGTGAGGTGCTGCTGCTGTGGTCGGCTTTCCGCCGCAGCGGAAAACTGGCCGAAGGGGAGTTGCAGCGTTTCCGGACGCGTTTTGCGCCCTGGTTCGCCGAATTTACCGCCGACGAACATCCGGCCGACGAAGCGTATCTGCTGGACATCGGGAGCGAACGCCCCTCGCCCGCCGCGCAGGCCCGCGAACTGTGGCTCCAGACCGAGAACCTCTGGGTGCTCTGGCCCGGGTTCGTCGACGCCCTGCGTGCCGCCCGCTGACGGGCGCCTGCATGCCGGAAGTCGGAGACCCTGCCCCGAGAAACAGAACCGCAGCCCGGATTTCCGGACTGCGGTTTCTTCGTCATACCCCACCCTTCCTCCTGCGGCCGGGGATTCACTCCTTTCCGCCGTTCACCAGGCGGTTGAAGCAATGGCGGCAGATCGGCTCGTAGCTGTCCTGCGCGCCCAGCATCACCTGCTTTTCGTCGCTCGTCAGGCGGTGCGAATGGTGGGCGAGGTTGCCGCAGCGGACGCAGATGGCGTGGACCTTGGTGACGTACTCTGCGGTGGCCATCAGCGCGGGCATCGGACCGAACGGCTTTCCGGTGTAGTCCATGTCCAGTCCCGCGACGATCACGCGCACGCCGTTGTTGGCCAGCCGGCGGCACACGTCGACGATGCTCTGGTCGAAGAACTGTGCCTCGTCGATGCCCACCACGTCGACATCGGCTGTCATCAGCAGGATGTTCTGCGGCGACTCGACGGGGGTGGAGCGGATGGCGTTCGAGTCGTGCGAGACGACCTCCTCCTCGGAATAGCGCACGTCGATCCGGGGTTTGAAAATCTCGACCCGCTGGTGGGCGAACTTGGCTCGTTTCAGGCGGCGGATCAGCTCCTCGGTCTTCCCCGAGAACATCGAACCGCACACGACTTCGATCCAGCCCTTGCGGCTGGCATTCTCTAAAAACATAAAATGTAATTCTTTGTACTGGTATGACTTTCTTCGATCGTTATTCCATCCGGGAGCCTCCGCAATCTGTCTCGCGGGGCCGGCATACAAAGATAGCCGGTTTTTTCTTTTCTGCAAAGCGAAACCGGGACTATGACGCCTGCGGTTTCCGAAAAACGATCCGGCCCTCCCGCGAGGGGAAGGCCGGATGCGGAACGGGTCGTATGGACGGACCGTCAGTTCGACGTGGGGAACTTGTAGGCCACGGCCACGGGCTTTTCGCAGATGCCGACATACTCCTTCACCTTCTCCATCGTCTTCAGACTGTAAACGTAGAGGCTGCCGGGCTTGCGGCCGGTTGCCGTCGGATTGTAGGTGGCGATCAGCAGCTGGTCGTCGTCGATCACCGCGGAGGAGGTCGACGGTACGGCGTTCGTGCATATGTCCATGATCTGTTCGCCGTCGGGCAGCGTGATGTCGGGCTTGGTCCCTTCGACGGGAACGACCGGGTCGACGCCTGTCATCGCCCAGTGATAGATCTTGTTGTCGTAGTCGTAGTAGGCGTTTCCGTTGAGCTTCGTCGTGACGATCCGGGTGTTCGCATTCATCAGCATCGGCTGCACCTCGTTGTAGGTCTTGATCTCGGTCGGACTCGAAAGCGACGAGCTGGTGCTGATGATTTTGACGGTCTTCGGCGTCCCTTCGATCGTACGGGCTATGCAGTAGTATTTGGAGGCGTCATACTGTCCTGCCCCGACACGGCCTGCTGCCATGTTGATGAATTCGTATCCGTCGGGTGCGGCGTATCCCGCGATTTTCGAATTGGGGAATCCGGTGATTCCGGCCTCGGAGAACATGAGGATGTCGCGCACTCCGGCGGTTTTCGAGGCGAACAGTCCCTGCCGGCCGTATCGTGCGGGGAAGGGCGTTTCCCGCACGATGAGCATGTCGGTCGAGAATTCGTAGCGGTAGGCCCTCTCGTCGTCGCCGATCAGATAGGCCCAGTGAGCGGTTCCCGATGTCCTTTCGCCCAGGATTTGTCCGGTGCGGACCCCGTATTCGTCCATACCCTTCATGCGATAGGTGACGCCCAGCGTCACGGGGTCGAGGCGGTAGATCGAGCCTTCGTCGTCGCCCGAGGAGATCAGGATTCCCGAGGAGTATCCCGGCGAGGAGAATACGTAGACGTCGCGCAGGCTGCGGAAGTCGTATTCCGGATTGATCGTCAGCAGATTGTCCCAGACCTCCTGGGCGCCTTCGGCCTCCTCCTGCGGAGAGCGTTTCTTGACGAAAGCGAGCGATCCGGCGCCCTCGTCGTCGTTGCAGAGGATCAGGAACCCTTCGTCGAACCCGGCCTGCACGCGCAGGTCGTAGTAATGGAATCCGATGCTTTCACCGTTGTCGATCCGCAGGCGCAGTACGTAGCTGCCGGCCTTGTCGAATGCGTAGTCGAGCGTCGGCGAACTGGAAATGAACGTCGTGTCGACCATGCCGGGGAAGTCTCCCGCGGGTTTTCCGTAGGACCATTCGTAGACAGGGTCCTGCCCGCTTTCGCTCTCCACGCGGAGCTTGTCGAGATGGAGCGTTTCGGTCGCCTTGGCGTAGATGGTCCGGTCCAGACCGCTCACCGTGATCGGGGCCAGCTCCCGGTACTCCTCTTTGTCGAGTCCGTAGCAGGAGGCCAGCGCGATTCCGCAGCAGAGCGGCAACAGGTATTTCGCAAGTTGTTTCATGGTGCTTTTCGGTTAATAGTTATTTGCCGGGTCTCGCCAGCCGCCTGTCGTTACGTTGACGCTTCCGGTCGTATAATACTCCAGGTCGGGGTAATTGGTCGAATAGTAGTCGAACAGCGGGCAGAGCACGTAGCGGAGCCAGGCCATCTTGTGGGGGTTCTGCCGGTTGACCATGAACCCCATGCTCATGCGCAGCTGCTGTCCGTTGAGTCCCGTGTAGTAATCGTTGTCGATATTCTCGCCGTACTGTTCGACCATCGACGCGTAGAGCGTCGGGTTGGTCTCCGCGATGCCGTGGTAGAGTTCCAGCAGTTTCCGGTATTTGTCCTGCCGGAATTCGCCCGTATACTGATACCACTGCTGGGTGGCGGAGTAGTACCACCAGTAGGGGCAGGCGGCGGTTCCGTCCGAGATCAGGAACCGGTAGACGTTCCGGGGCACGCCTTCGAACTCTTCGCTTTGGGCGATCTGGAGCACCAGCGATGCTGTTTTCGTCATGATCTTCTCCGTGCGCTTCAGCGTCACGTCGATCTGCCCCTCCACGGCTCCGGCCGGGACGACGAGCCTGTCGATCGTGTAGTCTTCGCCCTCGACGGCGTCGATCAGCTCGCGCTGTACGCCGCCCGTGGTGTAATTCGAGGTGGTGTCGTGAATGGCCCTTACCTCGAACGTGCGGTCACGGTCTGCCGGCATTCCCAGCAGGGTCACGGTCACGGTCTTCTTGACCTCCTTCACCGATTCGTCGAGCAGGGCGAACGAAAAGTCGGTCGAGAGATACTGGTCCAGACTCGGATAGTTCTCGTATTTGAAATAGAGTTTGTCCTTCTGCGACGTGTCGTACATCAGCCACGTGTCGGAACAGGAGGCGAATGCCGCGACGGTTCCGGCCAGGACGGCTATTTTGAAAATGAGGTGTTTCATAAGGCTTGCGTTATTGTCTGTAATTGTCCTCTACGCTCTGCGGGACGGGCATCGTGTAGGTCGCGTCGTCGGTCCCTGCGAAATTGCCTCCCGGCATCGTAATGTCCAGCTGCAATCGTTTCATGTTGAAGAAGTCCTCGCCGTCGGCGAAAAACTCCTTCCGGCGCTCGTTGATGATGTTGCTCTCGGTGATTTTGCCCGTTTCGCGGTCGGCGAAAGGCGTCAGGTCACGCGATTTGACCACGTAGTCGAGGTATTCCGTCGCCTTGTCCGGGTCCTTCGTGAGGTTGGCTTCGGCCACGATGTAGTACATTTCGGGAATCCGGATCAGGCTCGGTCCGGGGATCGATTTGCCGCTGTACGTGGGGTTGGTCTCTCCCTGGGCGTACATCTTGTTGTAGTGTTTGATGCACCACGAATTGCCCGTGTCGAACCAGGCCGAGTAACGCTTGTCCGTACCGGACTGGTCGGTGGTGTAGATTTCGGAATACTGGCCGGAAAGCGCAAGGGTTCCGCCCTGGTAGATGTGATTCCGGTAGAAGTTGTAGGTGTACTGCGTCGAGTAGAGCCCGAAGACGGTCTCCTGCATGTTGAGCGTGCCGGTCTCCACGGCGTTCCAGGCCTCGGCGGTCGTCATCAGCGGGAATTTGCCGCTGTCGATCACCTTCTCGGCGTAATCCTCGGCCAGGTCCAGGTTGCCCATCGTCCAGTAGGCGCGGGCCAGCAGCGCCTGTACGGCGTAGAGGTTCAGGTGCGTGATGCGGCAGCTCGTGAAGCCGTCGGAGGCGTTGGTGCGGGTCGCCGTCACCAGTTCCTCGTCCGCCGCGAGGTATTTCTCCGCCTCGGTCAGGTCCGCGACGATCAGTTCGAACACCTTTTCCAGCGAACTGTACGGGGTGACTTCCATGCCGTATTTGGTCACGTAGGGAATGGCCTTGGCTTTGGCCGCGGCGTCTCCCGATGCGAACGGCACGGCGAAAATGCGGGCCATTTCGAAATGGAGGTAGGCGCGCAGCGCCAGCAGTTCGCCTTTGTAGAGCCGGATGTGGCGGAATTCGTCGTCGGACTTGGGCAGGACGTGCATCAGCGCCTTGTTGACGTATCCGATGGCCTTGTATCCGTTGATCCAGAGGTTTTCGGCTACCGTGACGGCGTTTTCGTGCTCCCACAGGCGCTGTACGACGTAGGCCATGTTGTCGCTCTGGCTGATGGTGAAGTTGCCGGTCATCAGTTCCGGATAGCCGAACGTGAGTGCGTAGGCGAATAGGTTCTTGTTGGTTCCCATCTCGGTATAGATGCCGTAGATGGCGTCTTCGCAGCCTTCGGCCGTCGAGAAAAGCTCCTTGTCGGTCACCTCCGATTTGGGATTGACGTCGAGATACGCCTCGCAGCTGCCCAGCAGCAGCGGCAGGGCCAGCAGGATATAGCTGTATTTTTTCATTCGTTTCATGGTCTCGGCAATATTAGAACGTGGGACGGAATGTCAGGTTGATGGTGCGGCAGTAGGGGTAGCTCGTACCGCGCTCGTATTTGACGGTCGAGAAGCGGACGATGTCCGATACGCCGACGCCGACGGCCAGACGCTTGAACCCGAGTCGTTTGAGGAATTTCGGCTGGAATTCGTAGGTGAGCGTCGCGCTCGAAAGCCACAGTTCGTTGAGCCGCTCCACGAAACGCTCCGAGTTGTGCGGGGTCATCGAACGCCGCTCCTTGATGGCCAGGTAGCGCGACAGGTCGCCCGGGTTCTTCCAGCGGTCCGTAAAGGCGCGTTCGTCGACGTTGTAGCGCGGGTCGATGTCTTCCACCTTCTCCCAGAGGGTCTTGTTGTAGGTGTCGCCGCCGAAGGTGTAGCTGAAAACGAAGTTCAGCGACCATCCCTTGTAACGCAGCGTGTTGAGCCACGTGCCCTGGAGCTTGGGCTGCGTGTTGCCCACGACCACCTCGTCCGCGGCATCGTACTTGAAGGTGTATTCGCCGTTTTTGTTGATGAAGATTTCCTGTCCCGTGGCGGGGTCGATGCCGGCCGAACGCACGGCGTAGATGTCGTACTGCGAGCCGCCTTCCCTAAAGCGCAGTTTCAGCGGGTTGTCCTCTTCGAGCTGGTAGGCGGTGTTCTTCAGCTTGTCGCTGATCTGCTTGATGCGGTCCTTGACGTGCGAACCGTTGATGACGGTCGTCCACGCCCAGTTCTTGCTGCGGATCACCTGTCCCGCCACCGAGAAGTCGTAACCTACGTTCTGGTTCTCGCCGAAGTTCACGACGATGTCCTCGGAACCGGTCGACGCCGGGAGGGGAATCGTCATCAGCTGGTCCTTGGTGGTGTTGCGGAAGTAGTCGAAGCTCATCACCAGCCGCTCCTTGAAGAGCGTGAGGTTGATGCCGAAGTTGTTCTTCAGCACGCGCTGCCACTTCAGTTCCGGGTTGCCCATGCGGATCGGCACGGTTCCCACGCCGGTGTAGTAGATGTTGCTGTTGCTGTACTTGTAGGTCGTGATGGCCTGGTAGGGGCTGCCGGTGGTCTGGCCGTTGTAGCCCCACGACCATTTGAGGCGGATCACGTCGATCCATTCGACGTTTTCGAGGAACTTCTCCTTGTGGAGGTTCCATCCCAGGCCGAACGACCACATCGGTGCGAACCGGTTCTCCTTGCCGTAGGCCGACGATCCCGACGTGCGGTACGAAACGTCGGCGAAATACCGGTTGCGGAAGTAGATGTTGCCGCTGGCGAAGAATCCGACCTTTGCCAGCAGCGTCTCGGTTCCGCTCGGGAGGTTCGAGGAGTCGTATCCCAGGGCGTATTTGATGTCCGAGAGGTTGTCTTTCAGGAAGCCCATCGCCGTGATGTACGAGGTCGTGGCGTTGGTGTGCTGGATGTCGCTTCCGGCGTTGATCACGAATCCCGAGCCTTCCTGCCCGATGTTGCGGCCGTAGTTGAGCACGATCTTGCCGTCGTAGTTGAACGCCTTGCCCGTGCCCAGTCCGTAGAGACCGCGCTTGGCCGGGTCGTTCTCGCCGAGGAACTGTGCGTCGTCGGGCGAAACGTATTTGTCCGACTGGCTGCTCTTGACGTCGATGTTGAACTGTCCCGAGACGTAGAAATCCTTGGTCACGTACCATTTGGCGTCGACCGTGTTGCGGAGGGTCTGGTTGCGCGAGGTGCTGAAACTCGACAGCGTGGCGTTGTAGAGCGGGTTGACCTGGTAGCCTTCGCTCGTCGTCGAGGTGTCCTCGGGGTCGAAATAGAAGGCCTTGACCAGTTCGCCGTACTCGTCGTAGGGCGACTCGTAGGGGTTGAGTTTCGTGTAGGCGCTGAATTTGCCGTAGGGCGAATCCGTCGCGTCGGTCAGCGTGTAGTTGGCCGTGTAACGGAGCGTGAGCTTGTCACGCATGTGGTAGCCTATCGAAAAGTTGAGCGTGTAGTTGCGGCGGTTGTCGCCCTTCATGACGCCGTACTTGTCGCTGAAGCGCAGCGATGCGCGGTAGTCGATCTTCTGGGCGCGGCCGCTCAGCGAGAGCGAGTGGGTGTGGCTGAACGGTACGCGGAGCGGGGCGCGTATCCAGTCGGTGTTGACGCCCCGGCGGACGTTCTGCAATTTGTAGGCGTAGGCCTTGTCCATCGCGCCGTTGTCCGATTCGTAGAGTCCGGCCAGGCGTTCCAGTTCCAGTTTCTGCGCCGCGTTGCAGAGGTTCATCGAACTCAGGTCCGGGATGCTCAGTTCGGGCACGAAGTTGTAGCTCAGGCGGGGTTTGCTGTCGGTCACCTGCTGGCGTTCGATGACGATTACGCCGTTGGCCGCCCGGTCGCCGTAGACGATCGAGGCTTGCGCGTCCTTCAGGACGTCGATGCGCTCGATCTCGTACATGTCGAGGTCGTACAGCTCCTCCATGCTGATTTCGGCGCCGTCGAGGATGATCAGCGGGTTGTTGTAGGCCTTCTCCTCGGCCGAGGTGGCGATGGAGTTCGAACCGCGGATCAGGATTTCGGGAATGGCGTTGGGGTTCGAGCCGAGGGCGTTGTTCTGTACGACCACCATGCCCGGGGTCACGGCGCTCAGGGCCGACATCAGGTTGGTGTTCGAGATGGCCACGAGGTCTTCGCCCTTGATCGAGGTCACCGAACCCGTGTAGGTGTTCTTGTTGCGGGTGAACATGCCGTTGACGACCACGTCGTCGATGCGCGTGCCGCCCTCCTTGAGGGTGACGTTCAGCCCCTTCGCCGAGCCGGTGATGATTACCTGCTGGGTCTCCATGCCCAGGAACCCGACTTCGAGGACGGCAGGGCTGGTCTTGGTCGAAAAGGTGAAGGTGAACTGGCCCTTTTCGTCGGTCGAGACGCCCTGTCCCGCGCCGCCTTTCAGAATGACCGATGCGCCGGGCAGCACCGTTTTGCCGGCGTCGCGAACGGTTCCGCTCACGGTGAACTTGCGCATCTTGACCGTCGAGTCGTAGACCAGCACGACGTTGTTCTCGATGGCGTATTTGAACGTCGACCCGGCGATGCACTTGTCGAGCAGTTCGTGTACGGTGGCTTTTTTGAATTCGCCGCTCACGGCCGGGAGCCGGCGGATGTCTTCGGGATCGTAGGCGAATTTGATGCCTGTCTTCCGGGTGATTTCGTCGAGCACCGCGGCCGCGGGTTTCTCCGTCAGCGTGACGGTGAGCGTCGCGTTCAGGTTGATCGGTTCACCCCCCCCCTGCGCCTGCGCCGTAGCGGCTATGCAGCATAACAAGCCCGCGACCAGCGACAGCCGCAGCGCACGGCTGAAAAGTTGTAGAATTCTTTGCATGTGTTTGGGTTTTTAGGCAGACCGGCCGGGGCGGCCGGTCTGCTCGGGTTTTAGTTCTTCTGTGACGGGAACAGGCTGCGTTCGAGTACGTAGATCATGCCCTGGTAGTGGGCACGTGTCTCTCCCGTGGCGCTTTTCACGCGCGACCGCAGCAGTTTCAGGATCCGGTCGTTGACGTTGACGAACAGCGCGCGCGACTCGTCGATCGACCGCAGCTGGACGTTGTACTGCCAGCCGTAGCCCGACGACAGGGCGTCGCTGTTCCAGAGCAGCGAGGCGACATATCCCTTTCCGTGCTCTTCTTCGGCCTCGCGCAGCGGGCCGAGGTAACGCTCCACGACGCCGCTCCGGTCGAGGCCCATCAGCGCGATCTCGTCCACCGAGGGGGCGTAGGCCTCCGCGATGCCGCCCAGCTTCATGCGCTTGGCCTCGCTGGAAGCGACGTCCGCGGCCGCGTCGACGAACATCCGCTGGATGAGCCGTTCCGACGGCGACACCGGGCGCCCCTTGATCGTGCTTTCGAAGACGATGCCGTAGAGGTCGTCCATATACTCCTGCGGCGTGTAGGGATCGTCGGCGATGTGCGACGAGAGTATGACGTTCTTATAATAGGTAAAGAACGCGCGGCAGAAGTTGAAGCGCAGGATGAACGAGAGGTCCACGTGCAGCGGCAGTTTTTCGGTCAGCGCGGGCTGTTCGAGCCATGCCGAGTCCTTTATCTGCCCGAGCACCCATTTCAGCGATGCGCGCTGCAACTCCTTCGGGACGGAAACGGCCTGCGGACCGCCCGCCGTGTTGCTGTTCACGTCCGTGAGGTAGATGCCGCCCACGTTGAGCATCACGGCGTTCACGTAGCGGGCGAACTGTCCGGCCGCGGACTCGTAAAGTTCCGTGCGGATTTTCAGGTCGGGGTCCTCCTCGTCGGTGATCCACTCCTCCATGTGCGAGAGGACGTATTTGAGGTTGCCGATGCCGTAGTCGCCGGCCTTGATGTGGTCGTCGCCGAGGTCCTCCTCGATGGCGGTGGGGTCGTAGCGGGCGACCACCTGCTGGCGGCCGTAACGATAGATCGGGTCGCCGACCTTCTCGTCGATCCATCCGCGGATGGTCTTCTCCTCGTCGAACATGTCCTTTTTGTCGGGCAGCGGCGTGTAGGCGTATTTGATGACGTATTCGTCATAGGGTCCGAGGTCCGGCGGGGTGAGTTTCACCCCTTTGTCGCCCGGCTGGGCCACGTAGTTGAAACGCGCGTAGTCCATGATCGAGGGGGTCGTGCCGTGCCGCTGCGTGAACGAGGCGCTGCGGAGCGAATCCACCGGGAAGGCGCTCGATGCGGCCATGTTGTGCATCAGGCCGAGGCAGTGCCCCACCTCATGGGCGAGGATGTACTCCAGCGACTCCTGAAACACGTCGTCGGGCAGCTCCTTGCCGCGCACGCGCTCGTCGACCTGCGCGGTCTGCACGAAACGCCAGTTGGCGGCCAGCTTCACCACGTCGTTGTACATCAGCACCGAGGCGTTGATGATCTCGCCCGAGCGGGGGTCGACCCACGAAGGCCCCATGGCGTTGGCCACGGCGGCCGGGACGTAGCGGATGCAGGAGTATTTCAGGTTGTCGGGGTCGAAATCGGGATCGTCCTTCGGGAAGTCCTCGATGTGCATGACGTTCTTGAACCCGATCTTCTCGAAGGCCTTGTTCCAGCGCAGCACGCCGCGGCGGATCGGTTCGCGCCACAGCGCGGGGAACGCGTCGTCGAGGTAGAAGACGATCGGCTTGACCGGCTCCACGAGTTCGCCGCGTTTCCAGGCCTCCGTGTCTTTGGGCTGGATGTTCCAGCGGTTGATGACCGAGAAATCCTCGATCTTGTCCTTCTTGCCGTTGATGCGCGACATGCCGGTCAGGAAGATGCCGATGCGCGAATCGGCCAGGCGGGGCCGCATCGCCACTTCGGGCAGCAGCAGGATCGTGCGCGTCACCTTCACGGTCATCGGCTCGTCCTTCTTGATGACCAGCAGGCCCAGCAGGTCGGCCGTCACCGAGTAGGAGAGGTAGGATTTGACGGTCACGTTGTCCTCGAAGGACTTGATCTGGTCGATCACCGAACCCTCGGACTTGAACTTGCCCGTGATGTTCACCACGCCACCCTTGGTGCTCTTGATCGGGGCGATCAGTTCGTTGTCGCCCGAGAAGAACTTGGTCATTTCGATCACCATGGCCGAACTGTCACGGTTGTAGCAGACCAGCGGGTAGGCGTGCATGATCGGCGGGAGGGTGCTCCGGCCGATGGCCTTGGCCATGTGGGGATCGTTCGTGTCGTGGACGGGCGGCACGACGGCCTGCGAGAGATAGATCGTCGTGTCGATGCGCGTGAACTTGACGTGAATGGGGTCCGTGGGCTTGTAGCCGATGGTTCCGAGGTTGGTGTCGCTGGCCTCCGAGATCGTGGAGGCGATCAGCATTTCACGGCCTATCGTCTTGAGGGGAACCTCCACGTAGAGTTTTCCCTTGAGCTTGTGGAGCGTCAGGAACGGTCCTTTGGCGGTCTGGCACGACTTGTCGTTGACGAACATTTTGGTGTACTTGTCGACTTTGGGTTTGGCGACCTCCTCGGTTTTCGATTTCTTCTTTTTGGATTTCGAAGCCGCCGTCCCCGACGCCGGGGCGATCAGCAGTCCCGCCGCCAGGAGCAGGACACAGAGTTTGGATAGTGAACGCATATAAGTAAAATTGATGAATAGACGTGTTTTTGTAAGTGTATGACGTATTTAAGTTTCAGAATGTTAAGAAAAAATCATTTTACGGTATGATTTGTTTTTGCCGATACCCCGTTCGGGTGCGGGGTCGACGCACAAAGATATAAAAAATAGGCCGAATGGTACATTCCGGCCGTTTTTTTGACCATGTTCCTTTCGGCTGCAAATCCCGGGAAACGGGGTCTGGCGGGCGGTTTTGGGGCCGGGCAGTCGAAAAAAGAACTGCCGCGCAGCTGATGGAATATTGCGCGGCAGGGGTTGTTTTGCGGAAAATCAGGGATTTACTTGCAGTCGTCGATGCGGGTGATTCTGGCTCCGAGGGCATTCAGTCGTCCGTCGATGTCCTTGTAGCCGCGGTCGATCTGGTCGATGTTCTGGATGGTCGAGACCCCTTCGGCCGACATGGCCGCGATCAGCAGCGCCACGCCCGCGCGGATGTCGGGCGAAGTCATGCGCGTCGCGCGCAGGCACAGCCGGTGGTCGTGGCCGATCACCGTGGCGCGGTGCGGGTCGCAGAGGATGATCTGCGCGCCCATGTCGATCAGTTTGTCGACGAAGAACAGGCGGCTTTCGAACATTTTCTGGTGGATCAGCACGGCGCCGTTGGCCTGCGTGGCCACCACGAGGAAGATCGACAGCAGGTCGGGCGTCAGCCCCGGCCAGGGGGCGTCGGCGATGGTCATGATCGAGCCGTCGAGGAACGTGTCGATGCTGTAATGGTCCTGCTGGGGGATGTGGATGTCGTCGCCCCGCTGTTCGAACCGGATGCCCATGCGGGCGAACTGTGCGGGGATGATGCCCAGGTTTTCGAACGAGACGTTTCGGATCGTCAGTTCCGAGCGGTTCATCGCGGCCATGCCGATGAAGCTGCCCACCTCGATCATGTCGGGCAGCAGCGTGTGCTCCGTGCCGCCGAGCGCTTCGACACCTTCGATTTCGAGCAGGTTCGAGGCGATGCCCGAAATCTTCGCGCCCATTCTGTTGAGCATCTTGCACAACTGCTGGAGATAGGGTTCGCAGGCCGCGTTGTAGATCGTCGTCCGGCCTTTGGCCATCACGGCGGCCATCACGATGTTGGCCGTACCGGTCACCGACGCCTCGTCCAGCAGCATGTAGGTTCCTTTCAGCTCCCGGCCTTCGACCATGAAGAACTCGTCGGCGATGTCGAAGTTGAACTTCGCGCCGAGTTTCTGGAATCCGAGGAAATGGGTGTCGAGCCTCCGGCGGCCGATCTTGTCGCCGCCCGGCTTGGGGATGTATCCCACGCCGAACCGCGCCAGCATCGGGCCGATCAGCATGACCGAACCCCTCAATCGCGTGCAGCGTTGGCGGTAATCGTCCGATTTGAGGTATTCGAAATCGATGTCGCGGGCGCAGAACGCGTAGGTGTCCTCCGCGAGTTGCTCCACCTCCACGCCCATGCAGCCGAGCAGTTCGATGAGCTGCATCACGTCGAGAATCCGGGGTATGTTCCTGACGACGACCCGCTGGGGCGTCAGCAGCGTGGCGCAGAGTATCTGCAACGCTTCGTTTTTGGCTCCCTGGGGGGTGATCGATCCGTGGAGGCGGTGTCCTCCTTCGACTTTGAATATGGCCATAAATAATAAAGTGTGGTTCTGGCACCAAAGGTACGAAAAAGTCGGACGGTTCCAAAACAGATTTGCGGGCGGTGCGGCAAAACATCCCGACTCCGAAAAGGGGTGTTTGCCTCCGTTACGACACCGAAGATAATAGGATTCCGGGCTTTTTTCGGAGTTTCGGAAAATATTTTCGCGAAAAACTTTTGCGGATAACTTTTTTGTTGTACTTTTGCAATCCGTAAAAATGTCTGAAACAATAAAAACTATATAGCTATGGCAATGAAGAGAACATACCAGCCTTCGCGTCGCAAGCGTATCAACAAGCACGGTTTCCGCGCTCGTATGGCTACGGCTAACGGTCGCAAGGTGCTGGCTGCGCGCCGCGCAAAGGGTCGCAAGAAACTGACCGTATCGGACGAGTCGACGTTCAAGTACGCTTAATTTCCTGCAGGAAAGATTTAAGGTCGGCTTTTAGCCGGCCTTCTTTCGTTTAACAGCTGCCGTATCGCTATGCTTTCGATCCGCCGAGCCACCGAAGCCGACTGCGGGCTGATCCGCCGTCTGGCCGGGGAGGTCTTCCCCGCCACCTACCGCGAGATCCTCACGCCCGCGCAACTGGATTACATGATGGAGTGGATGTACTCCAAAGAGAGCCTGCAAGGCCAGTTCCGTGCGGGCCACGTCTGGTTCATCGCCTCGTCCGACGGCGAGCCGTGCGGCTACGTTTCGGTCGAGCGGCAGGGCGGTGACCTGTTCCATCTGCAGAAAATCTATGTCCTGCCCCGTTTCCAGGGTCTCGGCGCCGGGGAGTTCCTGTTCCGCCGCGCCGTGGAATACATCCGCAGCGTGCATCCCGGACCCTGCATGATGGAACTCAACGTCAACCGCCGCAACCGGGCGCTGCATTTCTACGAACGGATGGGTATGCGCCGTCTGCGCGAGGGCGATTTCCCGATCGGCGACGGTTATTATATGAATGATTACATCATGGGGTTGGAGATTGTCTGACCCCGTTTCCGGCTTACTCCTCCAATACCCGTTTCACACCGCGGTTCCCGACGACCGATATGCGGCTGCCTTCGATCAGCACGGCGCGGCCGCGGTTTTTCCGCCGGTTGAGGTCGTTCTGTACGTTGACCGCTATCACGCGGCCGTCGTGGAAGGTCGAAATATCGGGGAAAATCGTGTGGCCGACCAGGAGCCGGTCGGCGTCGTAACGGCGTAACAGCGCTCCGGTCTGTTCCGGCGTCAGCGGATCGTATTTCTCGTCCGCGCAGACCATCCCGCGGTACCAGACCGGCCCGGCCGAGCGGTACAGGAATTCGAGCGTCGGGTCCTCCCTGCGCTCCTTCGAGGTCCGGTAAAGCCCTTCGCTCATCCGGGCGTTGAGTGTCTCTATTTCCAGATCGCGTTCGAGCAGTTGGGCGCTCAACCCCGCGTGTACGAACAGGTTGCGGCCGATGCGCAGCATCGTGTTGCGGGCCATGAGCCAGCGGCCGAGTTCCGTCTCGGGTGAGAACAGTTGGCGGTAATTCTCCATGCCGAGCTGCCGTGCCGTTTCGAGGTACTTCCCGCGCGTGTAGCGCACGTCGCCGGCCAGCACCATGCCTTCGTGGTTTCCCAACAGCAGCACGGCGGCGCCTCCCGCGTCCGCGGCCTCCTGTTCGAGTTTGTACATCAGCCACAGCAGCGGCAGTACGTCGTAGCCGCGGTCGAAAATGTCACCGATCACCACCAGCTGGTTGTTCCCGTAGTTCCACCGGTAGTCGCCGTCGATCACGCCGTGGGCCTGGAGGAGCGTTGCAAAACTCTGGAAATCGCCGTGGGGATCGGACGTGACGAACAGTTTCGGGGCCTGCGGAAGTTCCCAGGGACCTCGTTCTACGGCGTGCGGCGTGACACTGAACAGATAGGCATCCCGGCTCGAACGGACTTCGAAGGCGCCTCCGTCGTAAGGCATCACGTGGAGATGCCCCCGCTTGTCGGCGACCGCCGTATAGGCGCCCTTCTCCGCGTCATAGACGATGTAAGGTCCGTCGGTCGGGTGTTTCCGGCAGAGGTTGTATTTCGTCGGTTTCGATTCTGCGGCGGCGTCCGTCGCCGGGAGGGTGCAGAGCGTTGCGGCCAGCAGCAGTCCGAACAGCAGGGTCAGGCGTTTCATACTTCGGTGCGGTTCGGGGACGTTATTCGGCGTCCGTTTTGAACAGGTTCACTTCGCCCCGCTCGACCTTGCCGTACACGTCGGCCAACTCTGCGATTACGGGGGATATGTATTCCAGCGTATCCGTCACGGCCGATTTGTCGCCCTCGCCCTTGATGCGGTAGAGCATCGCGGCGTAGAGCGCGCGGAAGCAGAGTTCCGTGTCGTTCATCCCCGGGTTGCCCAGGACGCTCCGCAGGCGCGGCAGCTCGGGTTCGAGACGGGCGTACGTCTGGCGGTAATGCGCGCCGACGGGAAGTTTCATCAGCTGGAGATGCAGGTCGTGCAGGTCCTGGATCAGGTGGAGCGTATGTTCCAGATGCCCTTTCTCCTCCTTTCCTTCCTGGCGGAGCAGGTTCGCCAGGTCCATGTACCAGAGCAGGAAGACGTGCTTCTGCTCCTCGCCGATGTCCTTCCGCGGGGCGATCAGCGTCGAGAAGATCGCCTCGGGGCTGAATTGCAGCGCCCGGAGCAGGTCCTCCAGCTGCCAGAGATAGAGAATGTATTCGGCGATGTTTTCGCGCCGTTTTGCTTTTGCGATGTCCATTTCGTATTCGGTTTTCGAGGCTCCCCGCTACTTCTTAATCCACGTTTTCGGTCCCGTGAGGTGTTTGAGGAAGTATTGCTGCGATTTGAGGAGGTTGCGCGACTGGAGCACCATGTTCTTGGTCTCGGTCAGGATCGTGAGGTACAGCATGCTCGCCTTGGTGTTCGAACGGGCCTCGTTGATGCGCGTAAGCTCGGACTTGATGGCTTCGGCGATCGACTCGAACAGCTGGTCGCGCATCGTCAGCACCGTTTCGATCTCCGAGAAGTCGCCTTCGCGCAGCATCAGGTTGATGTGGCGGTAGATCGACTCCACGTCATCGTTGATCGACATCAGGTCGCGGGCCTGCTCCTTCGAAAGCCCTTCGTGGTTGTTGTCGATATGCTCGAATGCCGGACGGGTGATGTGCATCAGCGCCTTGGTCATTTCGTTGAGGTAGTCGACCACCTGCACGTAGTAGTGGGCCGTGTTGACGTCGCCGCCCTGGAGTTTCTTGAGCGTGGGGAGCAGCGAGTATTTTCGTTCGCGCGACTGGTAGAACAGGTCGTTCGACTCTTTGACCATGTCGCGCAGCACCTTGCGGTTCTCCTTGAAGACGGCGATCAGCGTGCGGTCGTAAATCTTCGTCGCGCACTCCATCGTGCGGCACACCTCGTCGCGCAGGTTGGCGATGATGTCCTCGTTGGTGTCTTCATGCTCCTTGACGATGGTGTTTTCCTTGTCCTTTTTCAGGAAATTGCTGTGGATGAGCATGTATCCGCACAACAGCGTGATGACGATGAAGGCCGGGGTCCCGCCGTAGATCAGCGCCAGTCCCACCACGAAGGCGATCAGGAATCCGCCCAGCGCGGTGATGAACCACCCGGCCACGACGGTCATGACGCCCGAAATGCGGTACACGGCGCTTTCGCGGCCCCATGCACGGTCGGCGAGCGACGAGCCCATCGCCACCATGAAGCAGACGTAGGTGGTCGACAGCGGGAGTTTGAGCGAGGTGGCCATGGCGATCAGCAGCGCCGAGGTCGTCAGGTTTACCGTGGCGCGGATCATGTCGTAGGGCGCGCCGCTGTGTTCTACGTCCTCGTATTCGAAGCGGCGCGAAATGGCTTCCCGCAGGTGTTTCGGGACTACGCGCTCGATGCCTGCGCTGACGTTGAGGGCCGCGCGGACGATCGTTCGCGAGAAGACCGACGAACCGTACTGCTGCTGGCCGGCGTCATCCTGTGCCGAGAGCGAAATTTCGGTCTCGGAGACGTGCATCGCCTTCTTCGAGGTCCACAGCGTGAGAATCATCAGGATGCCCGCAGTCAGCAGGATCAGGAAATTCGCCGGAACATTCTCGTTCAGCGCTCCCATGAGCATCTGCGTGTCGCCCGCTTCCCGGGCGATGGAATAGGCGTCGAACCCGGCCACGGGTACGCCGATGAAGTTCACCAGGTCGTTGCCTGCAAAGGCCAGCGCCAGCGCGAAGGTTCCCGAAAGGATCGTGATGCGCAGGATGTTGATTTTGAAACGCTGGATGAAGAACAGCAGCAGCGAGCAGACCACCCAGCAGATGGTGATGGCCGTGGGCAGATGCTCGTCGATCAGCTGGATGAAGGCGTTGTGGGCGAGCAGCGACTTGAGTCCCTTGAAGACGGCGAAATAGACGATCGCCGTCAGCGAGGCTCCGCACCAAAGCGATCCGTAGCGGCGGAAGAGCGCCGTGTAGCGGAACGAGAAGATCATGCGCGAGACGTACATGACGAGCGTGCCGCAGGTGAAAGCGATCACCACCGACAGCAGGATGGCCGAAACGATGCCCATGGCGCGCGAGGTGTTGATGTACTGCCCGAGGGCCGATACGCCCTGTTCGGGGTCGTTCGAGATTTTGTAGATCGACACGGCGATCGCTGCGCCCAGCAGGCAGAATATCAGCGATACGGTGGTCGAGGTCGGGAGTCCCCACGAGTTGTAGAGGTCCAGCAGGATGACGTTGGCGAACATGACGCCCAGGTAGAGCATCATCACTTCGTGGAAGGTGAACAGTCCGGGGTTGAACATGCCGCTGCGGGCGACCTCCATCATGCCGCTCGACGTGACGACACCGATGATGATGCCGACGGACGCTACGGTGAGGATAACCTTCATCGAGGCGGCTTTGGAGCCGATGGCCGAATTGAGGAAGTTGACTGCGTCGTTCGTGACACCGACGAAAAGACCTGAAACAGCGAGGATTCCCAGAATGCCGACAATGACGGTGTAGATTTCGCTCATGTTGGGTTTTTAGTGCAAATTCTGAACAAATTTACGCCATTTTTTCCGATGAAATGATTTGGACATAGATTGTTAACATTAATTTAACACAAGATCGCCTGAGCGGCGCATCGTGGATGAATCCGGGAAGATCTTCCGGCGGATTCGGGCCTCTTTCCGGCAGCATCCTGTTCCCGGTTTTTCCGCGGGAGCGGACGGCCGCTGCGGCCAGTGCGGCCGGGAGCATGGTACGGCATGCCGCAAATCAAAAAACCTTCTGCACATTGCAGAAGGTTTTTGGGGGAAATCGGCGGAGAGGTGTTCGGCCGGCTGCCGTCCTCCCCGTATCCGTGCCGGGACTATTCGTCGTCGGTGTCGGTGTAGGCTTTGAGCAGTTTTTCCTGCACGTCGGCGGGAACCTGCTCGTAGCTGCCGAATTTCATCGTGTAGGTGGCCGAACCCGACGTCAGCGACGAAAGGGTCGTCGAGTAGCGGTACAGCTCGGCCAGCGGAACCAGCGCGTTCAGCCGGTCGAATCCCTTGTCCGACTCCATGCCGGCGATCATCGCGCGGCGGTTCTGCAGGTCCGACATCACGGCGCCCATGTATTCGCTCGGCACGAGCACCTCGACGCTGTATATCGGCTCCATGATCTTGGGTCCCGCGTTGCGGAAAGCCTCCTTGAAGGCGTTGCGGGCCGCCAGCTTGAACGAGATTTCGTTCGAATCTACCGGGTGCATCTTGCCGTCGTAGATCACCACGCGGATGTCGCGGGCGTACGATCCGGTCAGCGGGCCTTCGTCCATCTTCTCCATGATGCCCTTCAGGATGGCAGGCATGAAACGCGCGTCGATGGCGCCGCCCACGATCGCCGAGTAGAACTGCAGCTTGCCGCCCCACTGAAGGTCGTATTCCTCCTTGGTCTTGGGGTTCAGCACCATGTCGCCCTTGCCGGGAATCTTGTAGTTCTTCGGTTCGCCGATGCCCTCGTAATAGGGTTCGATGATCATGTGCACCTCGCCGAACTGGCCTGCGCCGCCCGACTGCTTCTTGTGGCGGTAGTCGGCCTGCGCGACCTTCGTGATGGTCTCGCGGTAGGGAATCTTCGGCGCGATGTATTCGTAGGCGAGTTTGTTCTCCTTCTCGATGCGCGAGCGCAGGATGTTCAGGTGGTGTTCGCCCTGGCCTTGGATGATGGTCTGCTTCAGCTCCTTGGAGTATTCGACCAGAATGGTAGGGTCTTCGAATTTGGCGTCGTTGAGCACCTTGCCCAGCTTCTCCTCGTCGGCCTGCTCCTTGCACTTGATGGCGGCGCGGTAACGTGGCTCGGGGAAAGCGATCGGTTCGACGGTCACGGGAGCCGACGGGGCCGAAAGCGTGTCGTTCGTCCGCGTGCCTTTCAGCTTCACCGTGCAGCCGATGTCGCCGGCCATGAGTTCCGTGACCTTGATCCGGTTTTTGCCCGCCACGGCGAACAGCTGCGAGAGCTTTTCCTTGTTTCCGGTGCGGGTGTTCACCAGCTCCGTTCCCTCGGCGATCTTGCCACGGATGACCCGGAAATAGGAGATCTCGCCGATGTGCTGTTCCACCTGGCTCTTGAAGACGAACGCTACGGCGGGTGCGGTCTCGTCGGCCGTGATCTCCTCGCCTTCGGTCGAGAGGAATGCCGGGGCCTTCTGCGGACCGGGAGCCACGTTGATGATGAATTCCATCAGGCGCTTGGTCCCGATGTCCCGCTTGCCGCTGGTGCAGAAAATGGGCATCACCTCGCGCTTCGAGAGGCCGATCTTCAGGCCCGAGCGGATGTCGTCCTGCGTGAGCGTGCCTTTGTCGAAGTAAAGCTCCATCAGCGCCTCGTCGTGTTCGGCGGCCATTTCCACCAGTTCCTTGTTCAGTTCCTGGGCCTTTTCCAGCTCCTCGGCCGGAATTTCCAGCTCCTCGCGGTGGCCGTCGTTGTCCTTGAAGCGGTACATCTTCATCAGCAGCACGTCGATGAAGGCGTTGAACTCGGGACCCTGGTTGACGGGGTACTGCACGATGACGGGTTTCACGCGCGACGAAGCCCGGATCGACTCGACCGTGGCCTCAAAGCTGGCCTTCTCGGCATCCAGCTGGTTCACCACGCCGATCACGGGTTTTTGCAGCAGCCGGGCGTAACGGGCCTGAATCTCGCTGCCCACCTCCCAGCCGTTCTGGGCGTTGAACAGGAAGACGCCCACGTCTCCGACCTTGAAAGCCGAGAAGAGGCTTCCGCAGAAGTCGTCCGAACCGGGGCAGTCGATGATGTTCAGCTTGCGGTCCATGAATTCGGTGAAGAGGATCGTCGAATAGATCGAGCGTTTGTATTCGTGCTCGATATCCGTGTTGTCCGAGAGCGTGTTGTTCGTCTCGATACTACCCCTGCGGTCGATGACCTTACCCTCGAAGGCCATCGCTTCGGCAAGGGTAGTTTTACCCGTGCCTGGCGCGCCGATGAGTACGATGTTCTTGATCTCTTTAGCTGAATAATTTTTCATATTCTCGTATGGTTTTAAGGTTTTTCGGTTAGCCGACTATAAATATACAAATTATTCGTGAAAAACAACTTCGGGAATGAAAAAATCGCCCCTTGAGGGCGATTTTTCGGTCTGTCGGAACTACGGATTCACTTTGCGGCCGCGGGGCGGTAGTGCGCCAGCGCGGGCAGAACGATCCGTTCCATGACGTCGTACCCTTCGGGCGTGGGGTGCACGCCGTCCTTGGTGTACTCGCTGCGCATCGAGCCGTCCCCGGCGTCCATCGCCGTGTAATAGTCGACCCAGGCCAGCCCGCGGTCGGAGGCGTACTGACGCAGCCGTGCGTTCAGGTCCCGGATTTTTTCGGGAACCGACTCGATCTCGGTCCTCCAGGGATATTTCCCGGCCGGGAGCACGGAGCAGATGATCGGCCGGATGCCTGCGGCCATTGCCAGTTCGGCCATCGATATGATGTTTTCGACGATGTGCTGGGTTGTGATCGGTCCGTTGTTCTGCGCCAGGTCGTTCGTCCCGGCGAGGATCACCACCGCCTGCGGGTGGAGGTTGATCACGTCGGCCCGGAAGCGGCAGAGCATCTGGCCGGTGACCTGCCCGCCGATGCCGCGGCAGGCGAAATTGTTCGCCGTGAAGAATTCGGGGTGGGCGTTGTCCCATCCGTCGGTGATCGAGTTGCCCATGAACACCACCGCGGGCGGCGTCGTGAGTTGTGCGTTGGCTTCGGCATAGCGGCCGTAGTTGGCCCAGTCGCGCTGTTGGGCCGTCAGCAGGGCCGGAAGTGCGAGCGCGATCAGCAGAATCAGCTTTTTCATGAAGATCGTTACTTTTTTTGAGCTTGGGTGATGTTGCGTGCGTTGCGTTCGTCGTCGCTGCGGCGGCGTTTGCCTCCGAAGCGGCCGAAGAGCCATCCCGCGGCGAAGGCGGCCAGCAGGAGGATGATGTCCACGAAGACGCTCGCCAGCCATCGCTGGATGGCCGGAGCGAAATTCCAGAGCAGCAGGAAGACGATCAGGATGCCCAGCAGGCCCAGACCGATTGTCCATTTCTTGTCCATAGTCGTTGTGTTTGCGGGGGTTTCGATGTGTTATTTGCCCACGACGGCTTCGAGTTCTTCGGCCGTGACGGGAATTTTCCGGTCGCCGATGATACGGCTGCCCGACTCCGTCACGAGGATGTCGTCCTCGATGCGGATGCCGCCGAAATCGCGGTAGGCTTCCAGTGCGTCGTAGTCGACTATACCTTTGTAAAGCCCTTCGGCGCGGCATTTGTCGATCAGTGCGGGGATGAAGTAGAGTCCCGGTTCGTCGGTCATCACGGTCCCCGGTTCGATCCGCCATGCCGCGCGGTAGACGCAGGTTCCCGACTTGGCCGCCCGTTCGGCGATCGAACCGTAGTCGAACGACCTCTCGCCCATCGCCTCGCAGTCGTGCACGTCCATGCCCAGCCCGTGGCCCAGCCCGTGGGGCATGAGCATCGTCATCGCGCCTGCGGCCACGGCGTCGGCGGCCGTGCCTTTCAGCAGGCCCAGCCCGACAAGTCCCTCGGCGAGGGTCATGTAGGCGGCGTTGTGCACCTCGGTATACATCATGTGGGGTTTCACGATACGGGCCACGTGGTCGTGTGCGGCCAGCACGATGTTGTAAATGTCTTTTTGCTTTTGGGTGAAGCGTCCGCTCACGGGATAGGTGCGCGTGTGGTCCGAGCAGTAGCCTTCGACGGTCTCGCCGCCGGCGTCGCACAGCAGCAGCCGTCCCTCCTCCAGCACGCCGTCGGCGTTGAGGTTGTGAAGCGTCTCGCCGTGCTGGGACACGATCGACGGGAACGATACGCCCTGTCCCAGGGATTTTGCGACGCCCTCGATGGCTCCCGCGATCTGGCGTTCGACGATGCCCGGGCGGCACATTCGCATGGCCGTCGTGTGCATTTCGTAGCCGATTCGGAAGGCGCGTTCCATCTCCTCGACCTCTTCGGCGCTCTTCTTCTCGCGCATCTCCGCCACGGCGAACATCAGGTCCACCGACTTGTAGTCGTGCAGCAGTGCGGGTTTGATGCCCAGCAGTGCCGACAGCTGGAGTTTCGTCTCCCCGCGGTAGGGCGGCAGGTAGTGGATCCTGCGGCCCAGAGAGATCGCCCTGCGCAGTCGTTTTTCAAGCTCCGCCATCGGGAACGTCGCCGCGACGCCCACTTCGGCGCCCATCTCGCGCAGCGTGGGCTGCGGTCCGGTCCAGATGATGTCCTCGACGGTGAAATCGTCGCCGTAGAGCGCCTCTTCGCCCGTGTCGGCGTCGATCAGGCCGGCGACCGACGGCACGTTCAGTCCGAAGTAGTAGCGCAGCGTGGAGTCCTGCCGGAAATAGTAGGCGTTGTTGGGATAGTTGTTCGGCGAGAGGGGATTGCCCGGGAGCAGGATGATGCCGCTCCCGATCTTCGTGCGCAGCTCGTGGCGGCGCGCAGTATAGGTTTTTGCTGAAAACATAACGTTGCTGTTTTCTACAAAAATAGTAAAAATATGGGAGGCTTCCTATCGCGGCGGGCTATTTTTCGGAAAATCGCCCCTGCGAACGCCCCGCGGCGCGTCTATTTGCGGCGCGCCAGCCCTTCGGGCAGGGGCAGCGAAATGCGTGCGAGGCTGACGACGGCTCCCGTGACGGCGAATCCGCCCGCCAGCAGCAGGGCGGTGCGGGTGCTGTTTTCGGGCACGACGTGGAACAGCAGGGCCATCAGCGCGGCGCCCGTCGTCTGTCCCACGAGGCGTGCCGTGGCCAGCATGCCGCTCGCCGAACCGCTCCGTTCGGGCGGGGCCGAGGCGATCAGGATGCTGTTGTTCGGCGACTGGAACAGCCCGAACCCTGCGCCGCAGAGCACCAGCCGCCAGATGATGTCGAAATCGGTCGGATGTTCCGGCAGGAAGGCCAGCAGGAACAGCCCCGCGGCCATCATCGCAAGGCCCGTGCCGCCCAGCAGCCCGGCGTGGACGCGCTCGACGAGCAGTCCGGCCACCGGGGCCACGACCATGATCACCGCGGGCCAGGCCGTCAGCAGCAGCCCCGTCTCGACGTCGTTGTATCCGCAGGCCTGCTGCAGGTAGAAGGGCAGCGCCACCATGGCGAGCATCTGCCCGAGGAACGAGCAGACCGACGTTGCGACCGACACCGAGAAGATCGGGATGCGCAGCAGGTCGAACGGCAGGATCGGGTAGGGTTCGCGCAGCTGGCCGCGGATGAAGAAGAAGCCGACGACGACGAGCGCCGCGACCCCCAGCGAGAGCACGCGCGGGTCCAGTCCGTGGGAAAAACCCTCGACCGAGGCCATCATGAGGCCGAACGTCAGGGCGTTCATTACCGCGTCGCGCCAGTCGAAGCGGTGATCGCGCACCCGCACGGGGTTCTCCGGCAGGAACCGGCGGCTGAGCGCCAGGGCGGCCAGCCCTATCGGGACGTTCACGGCGAACAGCCACGGCCAGTCGGCCACGGAGAGAATTCCCGCCGCCAGCGTCGGCCCGGCCACCGACGAGGTGGCGACCACCGTGGCGTTGATGCCCATGCCGCGCCCCAGCCGGGCCTTGGGGTAGATGAAGCGGATCAGCGTGGTGTTGACCGAGGTGATGGCCGCGGCTCCGAACCCCTGCATGACGCGCGCCGGCACGAGGGTCTGGAGCGATCCGGAGAGCGAACATCCCACCGATGCCACCGTGAAGAGCATCAGCCCGCCGATATAGACCTTGCGGTAACCCACCACGTCGCCCAGCGCCGAGAGGGAGAGCAGCGAGACCATGATGGCCAGCTGGTAGGCGTTGACGATCCAGATCGAATCGGCCGCCGAGATGCCCAGCTGCTGCCCGATGGTGGGCAGTGCGACGTTGGCGATGGTCCCGTCGATCACCGAGAGCGATACGCCGAACGCCACGGCCAGGATGGCCCCGAGCCGCCGGGGCATGGGCAGTCCGTCCGCCGGGGACAGGGGTATGCGGGGTACGGCGTGCATTGCGACTGCAAAAGTACGGATTTTTTCGGGCTTTTCCGGCAAAAGGTCCGAAAACGCGAAGGCCCGGAATTTCCGGGCCTTCGTCACACAACTATGATGGGCTTTCCGGTGCGGCGGCCGGTAAGAGGACCGCCTTCCGGGTCCGTTACCGGCGGCAGCTCTCCGGGACGATGTCGCCCTCGGGCCGGATGCCCTTGAGGTACTTGCCGAAGAACTTCTCCATCGCGCGGTAGAAGTCGAAACGGTTCTCTTCGTTGTGGAATCCGTGGCCCTCGTTGTCCTTGACCATGTAGTCCACCTCCACGCCGCGGGCGCGCAGCGCCTCGACCATCTGGTTGCTCTCGGCGATGTTCACGCGGGGGTCGTTGGCTCCCTGTACGACCAGCAGCGGGGTTTTGATCCGCCCGGCGTTGAGCGCCGGGGAGTTTTCGCGCAGCATCTCCTGCTGCGTTTCGGGGTTGCCGACCATTTCGTACATCTGGTCGAGCAGCGGCTTCCAGTAGGGAGGAATGGTGTTCATGAACGAGAAGAGGTTCGAGACACCCACGTAATCCACGGCGCAGGCGTAGAGGTCGGGATCTTTCACGATGCCCTGCAACGTGGCGTAACCGCCGTACGAGCCGCCGTAGATGGCGATCCGGGCGGGATCGGCGATGCCTTTTCCGATCAGCCAGTCGACGCCGTCGGTGATGTCGTCCTGCATCTCCTGCCCCCATTTGCCGAAGGCGATCTCCATGAAGCGGCGTCCGAAGCCCGTCGAGCCGCGGAAGTTCATCTGCAATACGGCGTAACCGCGGTTGGCCAGGAACTGCGCCTCGGGGTTGAAGCCCCACGAGTCGCGCGCCCACGGACCTCCGTGGGGGTTCACCACCACGGGCAGGTTTTTGGCGTTGCGCAGGGTCTTGCCCACGGGCAGCGTGAGGTAACCCTCGATGCGTTCGCCGTCGCGCGAGGTGTACTCGATGGGGAGCATTTCGGCCATCTCCTCCTGTTTGATCCACGGGCGGAGTTCGGCCAGTTTGGTCATCGTGTCGGCCTCGGCGTCGTAGAGATAGTAGGCGCCCGCCGTGCGGTCGCTGCCGGCGTAGACGATGTATTTGTCCTCGGCCTTGTCCGAACCGGCGATGCCCAGTTCGTAACCGCGCAGGTGGCGTTCCATGCGGCCGAACAGCTCGCCGGCCTCGCGGTCGAAGAAGTGGCGCGTCGTTCCCTTGTGGCCTTCGTACGATACGCCGAGCAGTTTTTTCTTCTTTTCGCTGTACCAGACGCCCTCCAGATCGTAGGTGTCGTTCGTGTAGAGCACCTCTTTCTCCTCGCACGTCGCGGGGTCCATCAGCACGAGGGCATCCTTGTCGCGTCCGAGGTTGGTGATGGCGTACACCATCCTGTTGTCGGGGGTGAACGTCGCGAAGTTGACCCCCTCCTTGAAGTTGGTCGTCAGCACGGGGCGGAACTCGTCGGCCTCGGTCTCGCGGTAGCGGATCTGGGTGTTCACGCCGTCGACGATGGCGTAGGCTACGCGCAGACGGCCGTCGTGGTCGGTCTGCCAGCCTTGCACGTCGCCGGGGTTTTCGCAAAGCAGGGTTTTCTCCCCTGTGTTGAGGTTCAGGCGGTAGGGATCGAATATCTGCGGGTTGCGCTCGTTCGTCCCGATGATCATCAGCGAGTCGATCTCCTCCAGCGGGTCGATGATCGTGGTCCGCACGCCCGGGAGGGCGGTGTAAGCCTTCGGATCCGTGCCGTCGATGTCGACGCCGTAGAGCTGGAAATTCTCGTCGCCGCCCGTGTCCTTGAGGTAGAGGATGCGGCCGTCGTTGGCCCAGAAGTACCCGGCCAGGTCGCGTTCGGTCTCCGAGGTGATTCGCACGGCCTCGTCCGAGCCGACCTGCTGTACGAAGATGTTGCGGCGGCTCTCCCAGGGGGCCATGTAGGAGAAGTACCTGCCGTCGGGCGAAATCTGGTAGCCCGACTTTTCCGAGTTGCGGAAGAAGGTCTCCATCGGCAGCTCGGGAGCAGCCTTCGGAGCGCAGGCGACGGCCGTGGCGGCCATTGCGGCGATAATCAGGAGTTTTTTCATGGGTTTTATTTGTTTGAGTTCTCTTCTTGTTTGTCGGTTTTGCGCCAGATGTTCGTCAGGCAGAGTACCAGCACGATGACGATCGGCAGATCGAACCCGTGCGGCGACTGGGGGAACATCAGATGTGTGGCGACCTTCACGGCGAAAGCCGCGACGACGAGGAAAATGGTCAGGATGCGGATGACTTTTTCGATTTCCATGGGATGTCTTTTCTGTTTTCGACACCGCAAACATACGAAACAAATTTTGAAAAACAAATAATTTTTATTGAAATTCGATAAATAATTTTCGATAGTTGGTCGTATTCGGTTTCCGGGCACGAAAAAAGGCGCACCCTTCGGATGCGCCTTCCCGTCGTTGGGGGACGGTCAGATTTTGAGGTATATCTTTTTCCGGTCGAGGAACCACAGCAGCAGCCAGCAGACGGTGACGTATCCCGCCGAGAGGACCACGGCGGCTGCCTCGGACGAGAGTTTCGAAGCCAGCCCGCCGAAGAAGAATTCCGAGGTGTAGCTCACGCGGACGATCCGCTGGACCATGTAAATCGTGATCGAATTGACGCCGATGACCTTGAAGAAATAGCTCCACCGCCGCCACTGCCGCACATCTATTATATAATAGAACAGAGCGAACATGCCCAGCGAGTAGGCTCCCGCGGCGAACACGAAGGCCGGTGTCCAGAGTTTTTTGTTGATCGGCTGCAACGGGTCGAGGCAGAGCGCCAGCACCAGCAGCACGACCGCCCCGGCGGCCATCCAGAGCGCCTTGCGGCTGCCGGAGGTCCGCTCTTCGGAGCGGCGGACGAACTCGCCCGTGAACATGCCCAGCATGGCCGTCACGATGGCCGGGAGGGTGCTCAACAGCCCTTCGGGGTCGAATCCCCTGCCTCCCAGCAGGTGTGTGGGCATCACCATCCGGTCGACGTAGCCCACGATGTTGCCTTCGAGGGTCAGCGGTCCGGCCCCTCCGGCGTCGGGCGCGGCTGCGAATTGCAGCAGCAGTCCGTAGCCGAGCAGGATCGCGGCGGCGATGACGGCACGCGAGCGCACGTTGAAGTTGACGAACAGCAGCGCCGCGAACATCCACGCCAGGCCGATCCGGCCCAGTACGCTCGGCAGGCGCAGCGTGGCGAAGTCGAGTTTGAACAGGCCGCTGTAAACGAATCCCAGCACCACGAGCGTCAGGCCGCGGCGGATGACTTTCAGGTAGATGCTCCGCTCGCTCATCCCTTTTTCGCGCTGTTTGGCGAGGGAGAAGGGGAACGAGATGCCCGCGATAAAGAGGAACAGCGGGAAGATGGTGTCGTGGTGGAAGAATCCGTTCCAGTCGGCGTGACCCATCTGGGCGGCCGTCCAGTCCGAAAACTCCCCGGGCCAGAGCTTGCACAAGGCCGCTACCAGCCCTGCGAATCCCATGATGAAGAGCATGTCGAAGCCCCGGAGGGCGTCGAGCGAGAGGAGCCGCTGCGAAGCGGCCGGTTTGGTCGGTTGAGGTTTCATCGATATCGGGTTTCAGGTTGTTTCGGCGGGGACGAATTTGTAGAGCTGGTCGCCGCGGCGGACGACGCCGGGCGTGCGGATGGCGCAGAGTTCCCCCTGGGCGACCGATTCTGCCGGCTGTCCGTCGGGTCCGTGCAGTTCGGTGAGCGTCTGTTCGGCGACGCCCGTGGTTGCGCCGAGGAAGAAGATCGGTTCCCCGACGGCGAGCGGCGCCGCTTCGACCGATACTTCAGCTACCGAGAGTTTCTTGTAAAAATTCACCACTTTACCCACATACACTTTGCGTTGGGTGGCCGACGATCCGTAGGCGGGGCTGTGCTCCACGACGGGACGTCCGGCGTAGTAGCCTTCCCAGAAACCGCGGTTGAAAACCGTGCGGAGCCGCTCTTTCAGCTCCGCAGTTAAAGCGGGGGTGTAGGTTCCGGACTCCATCGCCTTGAGCGCCTGGTCGTAACACTCCACCACGCGCTTGACGTACTCCGCGCCGCGGGCGCGTCCCTCGATCTTCAGCACCCGGACTCCCGCGGCGATCATTTTGTCGAGGAAGTCGATGGTGCAGAGGTCCTTGGGCGAGAGGACGTAGCGGCCGTCGATGTCCAGCTGCGCGCCCGTCTCCTTGTCCGTGACGGTGTATTTGCGGCGGCACAGCTGGCGGCAGGCGCCGCGGTTGGCCGAGCAGTTGGTTTCGTAGAGCGAAAGGTAGCATTTGCCCGAGACGGACATGCACAGCGCGCCGTGGGCGAACATTTCGATTTCGACCAGTTCGCCCCGCGGGCCGCGGATGTCGTCCTCGACGATCCGGCGGCGGATCGCCGCCACCTGCTCCAGCGACAGTTCGCGCGCCAGCACCACCGTGTCGGCCCACTGCGCGTAGAAGCGCACGGCCTCGGAGTTCGAGATGTTGCTCTGGGTCGAGATGTGCACCTCCTGCCCGATCCGGCGGGCGTAGAGGATCGCCGCCATGTCCGAAGCGATCACGGCGTCGACGCCCTCCTTCTTGGCGCGGTCGATCACGGCGTGCACGTCGGCGATCTCGTCCTCGTAGACGATCGTGTTGACCGTCAGGTAGGTCCTCACCCCGGCCTTGCGGGCCGCGGCGACGATCCGTCCCAGGTCGTCGAGCGTGAAGTTGGCCGCCGACGCCGAGCGCATGTTGAGTCTCCCGACACCGAAATAGACGGCGTCGGCTCCGGCCCCGATGGCGGCCGCCAGCGATTCGTAGCTCCCGACAGGAGCCATTATTTCAATGTCGGAGCGTTTCATCATTCATTTTTTCCGGTCCATCAGGCTCATGGCGTAGTCGCGCATGCGCTTCGTCCGCGAAGGCTCCACCGAAAGGGTGTCGAGGATCGACAGCGCACGTTCGAAACGCAGCTGGATCTGCTGCTCGGTCAGGCGCGGCACGTCCAGCCGGTCGTAGATCGACTTCACCTTGCCGATCTTCTCGGCGTCGGAGAGCGCCGGGTCGCGGTAGGCCGTGCGCAACATCTCGCGCGTCGCCTCGTCCGCACGGCTCATCGCCGTGATCATCAGGTAGGTCTTCTTGCCTTCGAGGATGTCGCCCCCGATGGCTTTGCCCAGCCGCTGGTCGCCGTAGCTGTCCAGCAGGTCGTCCTGCAGCTGGAACGCCAGACCCAGTTCGACGGCGAAGCGCCGCAGGCGGCGGCAGTCCTCGTCCGAAGCGCCGCCCAGCATCGCGCCGATCACGACCGCGCCGGCCAGCAGCACCGAGGTCTTCAGCTCGATCATGTGCATGTATTCGACCACCGAGACTTTGGGTTTGTGTTCGAAATCCATGTCGTACTGCTGCCCTTCGCACACTTCGAGCGCCATGGTGTTGAAGGTCGAGAGCACCTGCGGCAGCAGGCTGGCCGGGACGGTGCTCAACAGGCGGTAGGCGTAGATCATCATGGCGTCGCCCGAGAGGATGGCCACGTTCTGCCCCCACTTGGCATAGACCGAGGGTTTGCCCCGGCGCACGGCGGCGTTGTCCATGATGTCGTCGTGCAGCAGCGTGAAGTTGTGGAACACCTCGACGGCAGCAGCCGCGGGCAGCGCCTGCTGCACGTCGTCGGAGAAGATGCCGCAGGCGAGCGTCAGCAGCATGGGACGGAGGCGTTTGCCGCCTCCGGAGAGCGAATAGCCGATCGGGGCGTAGAGGAGTTCCGGCTCGGCCGGAAATTCGGCCTGGGCAAGGTAATTTTCGATGGCGGAGAGCATCTGCTCGTTGGTCTGCATAGTCTTGAATGGTACTTTTGGATCGGAAACTGTCCCAAAAATAGGAAAAAACTTTGGAGTAGCCGAATTTTCGATTAACTTTGACAGGATAAAACTAACTTTTAACCTGAAGCACGATATGAAAAAACTCGCGATCGGCGTGGACATCGGCGGCATCAACACCGCTTTCGGCCTCGTGGATGAAAACGGCGACCTCTATGCCGAATCGGTCATCTCGACCAAGAAGTATCCTTATGTTGACGACTATCCGGCTTATGTCGAGGACCTTTGCGACTCGATGCGGGCGCTGGTGCAGAGCCTTTCGTTCGAGTACGAGCTGACGGGCATCGGCATCGGCGCGCCCAATGCCAACTACCACAAGGGAACGATCGAGAATCCGGCAAACCTCTGGAAGTTCAAGCCCGAAGACCCCAATCCCGACGAGGCGCGCCGCGTGTTCCCGCTGGCGGACGACATTTCGAAGTGTTTCGGTGGCGTGAAGACGCTCATCACCAACGACGCCAACGCGGCGACGATCGGCGAGATGATCTACGGCAACGCCAAGGGCATGCGTGATTTCATCATGATCACCCTCGGCACGGGGCTCGGTTCGGGATTCGTCGCCAACGGCGAGATGATTTACGGCCACGACGGCTTCGCCGGCGAGTTCGGGCACGTGATCGTCGAGCGCAACGGCCGCGAGTGCGGCTGCGGCCGCAAGGGCTGTCTGGAGGCCTACGTCTCGGCGACGGGCATCAAGCGCACGGCGTTCGAGCTGATGGCGAAGATGAACGCCCCCAGCAAGCTGCGCAGCATCGCGTTCGACGACTTCGACGCCTCGATGATCTCGGCCGCCGCCGAGCAGGGCGACCCCATCGCGCTGGAGGCCTTCCGCTATACGGGCGAAATACTGGGCCGTGCGCTGGCCGACGTGGTGACGGTGACCTCGCCCCAGGCCATTTTCCTCTTCGGCGGACTTTCGAAGGCCGGCAAGCTGATCTTCGAACCGACGCAGTGGTATATGGAGGAGAACATGCTCTTCGTCTTCAAGAACAAGGTAAAGCTGCTTCCCAGCGGTATTCAGGGCAAGAACGCCGCCATCCTCGGCGCCTCGGCGCTGATCTGGCAGGAAGCTGCCAGGTAGCCGTTACCGTTTGTGCCGCAAGGGCGAAGTTTTCAAGAACTTCGCCCTTTTTGAAAACCGACAACTTTAAATTCAGAGCAATGAAACGTTTATTCCTTCTGGCCGTCGCGCTGCTGACGGTCTGGGCTGCGGCCGCGCAGATGCGGTTCGTGGACGCCACCGAGTTGAACCTCATCGGCAAGGCCCTGCCGACGCCGCATCCCTACCACCGGATCGACACGGTGGCCTACAAGGGCTTCACCAAAAGCGAGAACCAGCAGGTGCGCTGTTCGGCGGGCCTCGCGCTGGTCTTCAAAACCAATTCCACGCGCATCGACCTTGAGCCGCAGTACACCCCGTTCGTCTATACGGGGTCGAGCACCCCGCGGGTCGCTTCGGAGGGTTTCGACCTCTACATCCGCAAGGACGGCGAGTGGCTTTACGCCGCCTCGCGCGCCCCGAAGAAGCGCGGCGAAGCCTATACGATGATCGGCAACATGGACTCCTCGGAGAAGGAGTGCCTGCTCTACCTGCCCAACTACAACGAACTGACGTCGCTCCGCGTCGGGGTGGACGAGGGGGCGACGATCACGCCGATGGAGAATCCCTTCCGGCATAAGATCGTGATCTTCGGGTCGAGTTTCACGCACGGCGTCAGCACCAGCCGCGCGGGCATGAGCTACCCGATGCAGATCGGCCGCAACACGGGCCTTTACTTTTGCAGCATCGCGTGCAGCGGCAACTGCAAGCTGCAACCTTATTTCGCCGACTACCTCGGCGACGTGAAGGATGCCGACGCGATGGTTTTCGACGCCTTTTCGAATCCCGACGCGAAGATGATCGAGGAGCGGCTGATTCCCTTCATCGAACGCATCCGTGCGAAACTGCCTTCGACGCCGCTGATCTTCGTGCAGACGATCTACCGCGAGAGCGGCAATTTCGATCTCCGTTCCCGCAAAATCGAAGAGGACAAGCGTGCGATGGCCCGCAGGCAGATGGCCGAGGCGGTGAAGCGCTTCGACAACGTTTATTTCGTCGACAAGGCGGACCTCACGGGTACCGACCACGTGACTTCGGCCGACGGTACGCACCCTTCGGACCTGGGTTACTGGCGCTGGGCGCAGAATCTCCAGCCCGAACTGCTGAAGATATTCAGGAAGTGCGGCATCCGCTGATCCGGCGGGTTTTACGGTAAACAAGGGGAGGCGGCTCATTGCGAGCCGCCTCCCCTTGTCTGGCATGTGCCGGAATCACTTTTTCTGCGACACCTTGAAATTGTCGATCCAGAAGCGGCAGTTGGCCCCTTCGCCGGCCAGCGTCAGCCGGGTGTCGCGGGTCGCTCCCGTGACGGTTACGACGATGTGGTGCCACAACGCGCCTGCGGCCCAGTCGGTGTAATCGCCGCAGTAGAAGTTGTAGCTCTGCCTGTCGGCGCTCGGCGACGTGTAGTCGTCGTTGGCCACTCCGGTATAGTTGCCCGTCAGCGAGACGATCTGGCCGGCGCCGGTGACCGAAAAGATGGTTTTGCCCTTCTCGCTGGCGTGCTTGTACTCCAGGATGTCGAACTCCACGACGATCTCCGTCGGCGTGTCGCCGATCGCGTCGAGCGCAGGCATGGTCAGATTGCCAGGGTTGCCTGCGATGCCCAGCGTCAGACAGCCGTTCTTCGCATAGGTCCGCTCTCCCGAGTAGCCCCGTGCTTTCCAGTCGGCGGGCCAGCTGCCGATGATCGTGCCGTTGGTCCCGAGGGTCGTTCCGGGGGCGACGTTGGGAAATCCGGTGAAAATCCCGCCCGACGAGCCGCTGCCTGCGGTCCAGGAGAAGTCGTCCTCGAAATAGACCACCTCGGGGATTTCGTGAGTCTGCGTGACGGTGAGCGTCGCGAGGGTCTGGTCGCCGGACGAAACGGTGACCGTCGCCGTGCGGGGCTGGCCGGTGAGGTTCTGCGTGAGGGCGCGGAACGTGAGCCCGTATGCGATGCCCGTTCCGAGGCCCTCGCTCGGGGGCGAAACGGTGAGCCAGTCGGCTTCGCAGGCTGCCGACCACGAGGTCGTGGCCTGGATGATCAGCGACGCTTCGGCGCCTGCGAGGTTGGCGATGTCGGTCCGGTTGCCGTCGGGCAGGCGGATTTCCGGTTCGACGGTCGAAGGTACGTCGCGCGATCCGGCCACGGCGCCTTTCACGGCTTTGCCGATCAGGATGTTGTCGATCAGGATGCGGGCGCCGGCCGTTGCGTCGGCCGTGCCGAAGACGATGCGGGTTTCGGACGTGGCGCCCTTGACGATGATCCAGTACTTCCGCCAGCGGAAGCTGTTCGTAAGCGTCACCTCGGTCCCGGCGGCGTCGGTGTCGCCGATCGTGCCGGGTCCGTCGACGGAAATCACCAGCGGCTTGGTGTCGGGCGTCATCGTCGCCGTGGCGTAGTTCGCGCCGTAGAACGAGACGAGCAGATCGACAGGTTCCGCTCCGATTTCCGCGAGCGCCGGGGTGACGAGTGCCGCGCGGCGCGACGAAATGCCGAGGCAGACGTAACCCTCGTAGCGGGCCTGCACGTCGGTGCGCGTACCCAGCGTGGAGTAGCCGATTGTTGCAAAGTCGTCGAGCAGGTCCAGCGTGAAGTAGTTGGCCTTGCCCGTTGCCGAGGTTGCGGCCGTCACCGTGGGCCATCCGCCGCCCGTGAGGTTGTCCCAGCGGCCGGAAGAAGTGATCCACGCGAAATCATCCTCGAAATAAACCTCGCGGGTCTCGTCGGAGATGACCTCCATCTCCATCGTGTGCGGGATGTATTTGGCCGCGGCGAAAGCCCCCTTGTCGTCGGTGACGTAGGAGGTGAAAGGCTCCCCGGCGAAGAGGGTTTCGCTGAAAACCCGCTCGTCGGTGGTCACGGCCCTGAGCGAAAGACCGCCCGTTCCGGTGATGAAGCGTCCCAGCGGGATGCGCACCGAACGCGCCTTGTCCAGCGGCAGGCCGTCGCCGTCGCAGACGACGGTCAGGCGGTCGGACTGTTCGGTGAGGGTCACGTTGCCGAGGTTGTCGGTCGTGCCTTCGCCGGCCATCCAGCCCGTCAGCGCGGAACCTTCGGCGGGAGCGACTTCGATGGTCGCGATCGAGGTCTCCTCGAGAGGTTCGAAGCGCAGCTCCAGCACCGGGGCGAAGTTCCGGAAGCGCAGCGCCACGGGCTGCTGCTGTGAGGCCGAGGTCGAAGCCTCGCCGATCAGGAACGGCAGGGTGGTGTTCGCGCCTTCGGCGACGTGCTGTTCGGCCGGGACCGAGAAACGCACGACGGCACGGTTCAGGAGGCCTCCGGCATTGGTCTCGTCATAGGGATAGTAGGCGAAGAAGGTACGCCGCCCGGTGATAGACTCGTTCCAGCGGATGGCCTCGGCGACGGGCGTCAGCATGCTGAACGTTGTGGCGTCGGAGAGCGTATAGGGAATGTTCTCGACGTGGGGCGTGCCGTCGATCATCGCCGTGATGCCGATGCGGTCGCCGGTTTCCCAGCTGGTGACGGGACCTTGCTCGACGACGCGGGTTCCGGCCTCGGCGGGGTCGATCGCCGCGGCGAACTGCACGTCGCCGATCACGGCGGGCTTCTGTTCCGCCGTCTCGTCGTCCGAGCAGGCGCTCAGCGCGGCGATGCAGAGAGGTAGCAGGAAAAAACGTTTCATATCGGTAAGTTTTAAGGTTTTCGGGATTTAGTCGAAGAGGCGTACGGGCGATACGGTCTCGAAGGAGATGCGGCGGTAGAGTTCCTCCTTGCCCCCGGGATCGCCGTTCTCATAGAGGATGCCGACCGAACCGTCGGGCAGGCACACCAGGTCGGAGTAGGCCGCGCGGCCCTTGAAGACCGTCACGAAGCGGTTCCATGTGCGTCCGTTGTCGCGGCTGACGCCGATCGACATGTTTTCGCGCTTGAGCGAGCGGGGATTCGAAAAGAGCAGAGTGCGAGAGGATTTGCCGCCCTGCGGCGCATAGTTGAGGATGCTTCCCTGGCAGCGCGGCTCGACGAGCTGGCTCTCCTCCCACGTGCGGCTCCACGTCGCTCCGCCGTCGCGGCTCACCGCGCAGAGGCGCAGCGAGTCCCCGCGGTCGTAATGGCGCATGTTGAGCATCAGGTCGCCGTTCGAAAGTTCCGTGACCGAGCTTTCGTTGCCCCCGGGCTGCGAAACGGCGCCGATCTGCCACGTCGCGCCCCGGTCGTCGGAGTAGAGAAGGTGGGAGTTCGAGGCGATCCGCCCCTCGGGGGTCACCCATTTGTGGTTGGCCGGGACGACGAGCCTGCCCTTGTGCGGCCCGCGGGTTTTCTGGATGGCGTGGCACGGTCCGGTGGCATACCAGGTCCATTCGGGGCGCTTCACCGCGGAGGTGATCTCCACGGGTTCGCTCCATGTCACTCCGTGGTCGTCGGAGTGGAGCGAGAAGACGCGGCGGGTATTGGCGGCCTTGCCCGCCTCGATGTCGCGTTCGTGGTCGGGACCGCTGTTCCAGCAGGCCAGCAGGACGATGCGCCCGGTTTCGCGGACGAGCACCGGCGCGGGGTTGCCGCAGGTGTTGCCCGCGTCGTCCCACACGACGGTCATTTCGCCCCACGTGCGGCCCTCGTCCGCCGAACGGCGCACGACCAGGTCGATGTCGCCCCGGTCGGCCGTGCCGTCGCGTCGCGCTTCGGCGAAGGCCAGCAGCGAGCCGTCGGCGGCGCGGACGAGCGCCGGGATGCGGAAACAGGCGTAACCGTAGTCGCCGTTTTGGTAGACGACGGTTGCGGCGGGGTTCTGGGCCTGGCAGCCGAAGGCGGCCAGGAGGGAACAGGCGATCAGCAGGAGCGTGCGCATGGCTTCGGGGTTATTTTATGCGATTGAAAAAGTCGATGGCTTCCAGTTCGGCTTTCAGGCAGGCGTATTCGGCTTCGGTGAAGGGGGCCAGCGGCAGGCGGCACGAACCGCAGTCCACGCCCACGAGGCGCATGATGGCCTTGCCGCCGCGGACTCCGCCGCCGTGGCGGATAATCACCTCGACGATCTTCACCGAGTACTGTTGCAGTTTGGCCGCAGCCGCGATGTCCCCGGCGCGGAAGGCGTCGAGCAGGCAGTTGTAGACCTTCGCGGCATAGTTGTAGGTGCTGCCCACGGCGGCCGTGGCGCCGAGCGAAAGCCCGCAAAGCAGGATTTCGTCGTAACCGTGGAGCACTTCGTAACGGCCTCCGTCGAGCATCAGGCATTGGGACATCTCCATCAGGTTGTTGTGGGTGAACTTCACCCCCGCGAGCGTCGGCATGGCCTTGCCGCCCAAGGCGAGGAACTCCGGTACGGAGACCGACACGCCCGACATCGAGGGCATGTTGTAGTAGTAGAAGGGCAGCGAGTTGCTGTTGGCGATGGGCGTGAACCACGCGACCAGCTCCGCGGCCGTCTGGGGCTTGAAGAAATAGGGGGCCATGGCGCCGATGGCGTCGGCGCCCGAACGCTCGGCGTGCTGCGCCAGGGCGATGGCGTCGGCGGCGCAGTTGGAACCCACGTGCACGATCACCTTCAGGCGTCCCGCCGCGGCTGCGACCCATGCTTCGGCGACCGCCCGGCGTTCGTCGGTGGTCAGCGACGCCGATTCGCCCGTCGTGCCGCAGATGAAGACCCCTTTCACGCCGCTGGCCGCCAGCAGGTCGGCATAGGGTTCGACCGCTGCGAGGTTGAGTGCGCCGTCGGCTGTCATCGGGGTGAAGGGAGCGGCGATCAGGCCCTCCAGTTTTTGCTTGTTAACCATTGTTACAGTTCGTTTTTGGTTTTATAAATTGTCAGGTTATCCGTGTGTTTGGGATCGCTGCCGCCGGTGGCGAGGCTCACGACGTAGCCGATCGCGAAGCAGGCGATGAAGCCCGTGGTCGAGTAGAGCAGCAGGTTGACCCATTGGTGCTGGGTGACGAGCGTCTGGACGACGATGCTGCCGCCGAGTCCGCAGAGGGCGCCCGTGGCGTTGGCGCGGCGTGTCGCAAGTCCCAGCAGGAACAGTCCGCCCAGTCCGCCCAGCAGGATGCCGAGGAACTTCGAGAACTCGTCCCACAGCGACTTGATGTCCCACGAGGCCATCACCACGGCGAACAGGATGCCCACCATGCCCAGCACGAAGGTCGCCCAGCGGGCGGCCGAGAGCATGTGCCGTTCGCCGCGGTCGGGGCGCACCTTGCGGTAGATGTCCGTCACGAAGGCCGTGGCGGCGGAGTTCATGCTGCTGCTCAATGTAGACATCGCCGCGGCGAAGAGCCCCGCGATGACCAGTCCCAGCACGCCGCGCGGCAGCGCGGTGCTCATGTACCACGGCAGGATGGCGTCGGAGTCGGCGATCGACATGCTCAGCTCCTGCGGATGGAATTTGTAGAAGGCCCACAGCGCCGTGCCGAGCAGGAAGAACAGCAGGCTGGCGGGGACCGTCAGCGCGGCGTTGGTGTAGACACCCTTGCGGGCGGCTTTCTCGGAGTCGGTTGTGAGGTAGCGCTGCACGATGGTCTGGTCGGTCCCGTAGGTGGTGATGTTGGTGAAGACCGTGGCGATGAGCACCGTCCAGATCGTCGGCTGGCGCAGGTCGAAGAACGACTCTCCGAGGCTGAATTTCCCGGCGTCGCCCGCGGCGGTGAAGATCGTTCGGAAGCCTTCGGGCAGCTGGAAGGCGATGGAGCAGACGACCGCCACGGCGGCGCCCAGCAGTACGACCACCTGCACGGCTTCGGTCCAGACCACGGCCTCGATGCCGCCCATGAGCGTGTAGGCGAGGCTCAAAACGCCCATCATCCCGATGCAGAGGAAGATGTCGATGCCCGTCACGATGTTCAGCGCGATCGAGGGCAGCAGCAGGACGACGGCCATGCGGCCGATCTGGAAAATGATGAACGAGACACTGCATACGACGCGGATCAGGGCGTTGAAGCGCAGTTCGAGGTATTCGTAGGCCGTGGTGACGTTCAGCCGCCGGAAGAAGGGGATGAAGACTGCGGTGATCAGCGGCACGACGAGGACGATGCCCGCGTTGAAGAGCAGGTAGCTCCAGTCCGTGGCGAACGCCTTGGCCGGGATGGCCATGAAGGTGATGGCCGAGAGGCTCGTGCCGAAGATGCTCAAACCCACGATGAACCACGGGATGCGCCCGCCGCCCTTGAAGTAGTCGCCCGTCGATTTCTGGTTTTTCGAGAAATACCAGCCGATCCACGCCAGCGAGAGGAAATAGAGTACGATCACGAGGATGTCGAGCCACCCCATGCGGTGCAGGTCGTCGTCGACGTGTCCGCGCAGGATCACCGGGGTGCGGATGCCGGGCGCGGTTTCGCCGCTGGCGATGGTGATGTCGCGTCCGTCGCTCACCACGGCGGTCGTCACGGGCAGGATGAAGGACGATTTTTCGACATCGGTTTCGGTCATCGTGCCCGTCACGGTGTGGTAGAGCCGCAGGGCGTTGTCCGAGACGGTTTCGTCGTGCGACTTGCCGCCGAAGAAGAGGATGTGGTTGGTGCCGAACGGCGCGGCCGTGCCCGCCATGACGGGGAAGTCGCCTTCGAGGGCCGTCCATGTCCGGAGCCGCGGGTTGTAGCGGTAGGCGTCGCGGTGGATGGTCCACGGTGCGTCGCCGTCGTAGTCGCGGCCGCTGAAGAGGTAGAAACAGTTATCCATTCCGTCGCTCTGCCCCGCGGCGACGGCGTAGCCGCGCGCCGGGCCGGGCCATGCGGGCAGTTCGCGCCATCCGGCTGCGGGAGCCGCCGGGTCGAGCGTGAAGAAGCGCTTCGTGGCCTTTGCGGGCGTCATCGACTCGCTGCCGCCTGCGACGTAGACCTTGCCGCCGGCGAGGCATCCCGCGGCGTTGGCCAGCGGAGCCGGGAGCGGCGGCCACTCCGTGATGCGGGGCGCACCGTTCTCCACCGTGAGCAGGAACACCTCGTCCATGCAGCGCGAGGCGTCGCAGCCGCCGATGCAGAGCACCCCCTGCGGAAGCGTCACCGAGACGCCGTAGGCCGCCGGATGCGGCAGGGCGCCGGGGAACGTCTTCCACCCGTCGGTTTCGTCGTAGAGGTAGACGTCGCCGTACCAGCGCTTTTCGCCGCCTTCCCACGGCATTGCGCCGGGGAAATTGACGCCGCCGGCGACCACCAGCCTGCCGCCGGCCTTTCCGGCGAAGACGCCGGCGAGACCGCGGTGGGCCGTTGAATCGTTCGGGGCGGGGAGGCGCAGGGCGTCGTCCCAGACGATGGCGTCGGTGCGCGTCAGCTGCGTCGTGGTTTCAGCGCCGCGGACGGGGGCTGTGGCCGCTGCAAGGAGCAGGGCAAGGGGTATGATAACTCGTTTCAGCACGTTTTTCGGGTTTATTTTCTGGGTTTCCGGTTTTTGTTCAGGTAGATCGTATAGAGTTTCAGGTGGTCGGCGATGGCTTTGCGGTAACCGGCTTCGTCGCCGCGCTGGATGTACTCCAGCAGGTGTTTGTGAGTTACCAGTTCGCCGCTTTCGGCCAGTTCCTTCTCGATAGGCTCGAAGAAGTCGCGGAAGTTGTCCTTCACGAAATCCATCACCGGATGGATCACCTTCTGGAACTCCGAGATGATGTCGTTGCCCGTGATTTCGTAGAGTTTGGCGTGGAAGTGCACCTCGCTCATCGGGGTATAGCGGTTGACACCGATAATCTCGCCCATCTCGACGATCTGCTCCAGCTCGCGGATGTCCTCGGGGGTGATGTTGGCGAAGATGTAGCCGCTGATGCCGATTTCGAGCGCGATGCGGAATTCGAGGATGTCCAGCACCGTGTCCTTGTTCATCAGCAGCGGGTTGACGCAGCGCTTCATGCCGCCGAGGATCGAAGGCTCGGCGAGGATCATGCCCCGCTTGGTGCGGGACTCGATCATGCCGGTCATCTTGAAGCGGCTCAGGGCTTCGCGCAGCACCGTGCGCGCCACGCCCAGGGCGTTGGCCAGTTCGGCCTCGGGCGGAATGCTGCTGCCCGGGCGAAGGCCCTGCTCCTTGAAATACTCGATGAGGCTCTCCTCGACCTGGTCTACCAGCGTCGTGTGGGGTTTGTTGATTTTCAGTGTACCAAGCATAGTTTTCTGTTTTTTCAGATTTATCTGATAAAATTACGAATTATTCGGTGCACACCCAAAAAATTACTCGCGCAAATGTTGGGTGGTGGTTTTTCCGAAATGATCCGTAACCCGTATCAGAACCGGCGAGTCCGCGGCCGACGTCACGGCCGAGAACATGTGCGGCGTGGTCTGGGCGCTCGCGGCGCTCTTCGACATGTCGTCGCCCGAGGGCTTGTAGACCGTCTCGACGTAGGTCAGGTAGTTGGGGTCCTTGCGCATCTGGCGCGTCACCGGGAGCGGCTCGTTGTCCTCGAGTATCTCGACATTCCAGCCTTCGTCCCAGCCGCCCCAGACGTTGACCAGTATCTCGTTGGCGACGCTCTTGTCCTTGTAGGGCTGCTTGTTCATGTCGTAGGCCGTGAAGGTCCGGTCGGCAGGAAGTTCGCTGGCCTTGTAGCTCCAGCGGATTTTGCGGCCGCTGATCTCGTAGATGCCGTAGCCCAGGGGCGTGCCGTCGGTCGCCGAACCGTATTCCATGCCGCCGTTGAAGCCCTTGACGTTGTACCAGAGCGACCCGCAGACCGAACCGAGGTTGTGCTCGCGGATGGCGGTGTTGCCGGGGACGGTGCCCGTGTGGTTGTTGTGCCAGTGGCCCGAGAGCACCAGTACGTCGGTGAAGCCCTCCAGGCGGTCCACGAGGGCCTGGGCGCTGCGGAATCCGGGGTTGAGCGTCGGGGTGAGCTGCCGGCAGGCCGTGAGCGGCACGTGGAGCCAGATCATCAGCGGCGCGGATTTGTCCGCCACGGTCTTCAGGTCGGCTTCGAGCCATTGCAGCTGGCGGTCCGAAAGTTCCACGGCATAGAATCCGTCGCCGAAGACGCCCTGCGTCGCGCCGTTGTTGTCGATGCGGACGTTGTCCAGCGCGATGCAGTGGACCTCGCCCAGGTTGACCGAATACGAGGTCGGCCCGAGGTGGCGGCGGTAGGCCTCCTTGGTCGCGTGGTCCCCGGAGACGTAACGGTCGTAGTCGTGATTGCCGACGGCGTGGAAGAAGGGGATGCCGAATTCGCCGATCAGCGAGCGGTATTCCGGGAACCCGAAGCCGTAGAGGTACATGTTCTTGTCGAAGATCATGTCGCCGACAGACAGCCCGTAGACCCTGCGGCCGCCGAGTTCGGCGACGGTTTTCGCGAAGTCGGTGACGAACGAGTTGCGGCAGCTCGTGAGCGACGACTGCGGAACCATCAGGCGGCTGGAGTTGTCGATCTGGATGTCGGCCGTGGCCAGCAGCACGTATTCGTCCGTGCCGGTTGCCGTCAGCGCGAAGTCGTAGCGGTCGCGGCCGGCGTCGAGCAGGTGGTAGAACTGCGGGACGGGTCCGTCCGCGGCGGCCTCGTAGCCCCGGGGCAGGGTGACGAACACCACGTCCGAAGCGCGGTCCGAAACCATCGACCAGACGCCTTGCGCGTCGCTCGTCACCACGTTGAGTCCGTCCGAGACGGGGACGCCTTCCAGCGCTTCGCCGCCCGAGTAGACGCGGCCGTAGAGGTTCGTCCCTTCGGGAAGCGTCGCGGGATCGATGCGCTCGAAGGCCGAGACCGTGACGGCGGTCGCGCCGAGCAGCTGCCGGTCTGCGCCGCGCTCGATCCACACCTCCCGATTTCCCGAGGTGAGCGACGCCGGGAGCTGGATGGTGATACCCGCCGCATCGGCGCCGATGACGGCCGCCTCCGCACCGGCCTGGCCTTCGGCAGCGAACCGGATCTTATCCTCTCCGGTGAAGCCTTCGCCCGGGATGGTCACGATCTCGCCGCGGTCCACGGCGTAGGCGGCTTCGAGCCGCACGTTGCGCACCAGACGGAAGATGTCGACGTCGAGCGTCGTCGTGCCGAGGAACTGGGTCTGCGCGCCGCGCATGCACCAGAGGCTCCAGCGGCCGGTGGTGACCTCCTTCGGGATGCGGAACGTGACGTCGGTGGGCGTGAATCCGCTGATCGGCAGGAGGGTTTGTTCGGCCGATTCGCCCCGTTCGCCCGGCGTCAGGGCGAGCGCGTCGCCCTCGGCGAATTGCAGCACCCGGAGGGTCATTTCGCCTTCGTAGTCGAGTTGGTAGGCGTCGTTCACCAGCGCGATGACGAAGTGGTCCTCGCGCGGGGTCTCCTGCTGCGGTTCGTCCGAATCGGAGCATCCGGCGAGCAGCGGTCCGCCGGCCAGTGCAGCGGCGGCAAGCAGTCTGTATAGCAGTTGTTTCATGGCTTTCGGTTATTTGATTTCCACGATTCCGATGTGTCCCAGGCGCGTCGTGCCGGTAGCGGCGACCAGTGCGTTGTTGTGCTGGGCGTTGGTCTCGGCGGCGCAGCGTACGAGGATCGTCACCTGCCGCTTGCCGCGCATGGCGTCGGGCAGGCGGAAACTGTACGGGTAGAGGTAGGGCGTGAAGTTGATGCACGGGGCGTCGTAGGTTCCGATCTCCTCGAACTTCACCTTCGTCAGGTCGTCCTCCGTCGTGTCGCTCCACTGGATCTTCATCTTGCCCGGGCCGCCTTTCGAACTGGTGCCCGTGAGGTAGAGGTAGAGCGCGCCCGTGGCGTTGCGCAGCGTGTTGGTGCGGATGACGAACGCTTCGCCGACCTCGTCGTTGCTGGACACCAGCGAATGGTGCGTCGTCACGTTCCACCACAGTTTGGCGTTGAGGCTGTAATAGTGCTCGGCCTCGTCGGCGAACGGGATGTCGTGCCGGCGGCGTACGTCGGTGGTGAGCCAGTAGGAGGCGATGGCGCCCGAACTGCCCGGGAAAACGTCGAAATTGTTGCTGTCGTCGTAGACCGAGAAGACCACCGAACTGCGGTCGTCGCCCGTGTTGCCCACCGCGAAGGCCGGCACGGCGTCCTGTGCGAGCCACGGCCCGGCCTGCAGGAGTGTCGTCGAGAAGCGGGTTCCGGCGTCGGCCGAGAGCGCGTCGTCCTCCGTGTTGCGGATCCGGAGGATGTATTCGCCTCGGAATTTCGAGACCAGTGCCGTCAGGGCACCCGATCCCGCCGGGAGATTTCTGGCGTACATCTGCGTGAAGGAGCGCTGGAAGTAGAGCTTCGCAACATTGCCCTTCGCGTCGCGCACGAGGTGCGGGGCCAGCGTGTGGTGGGGGAAGATGGCCCGGTAGCCGGCCTTGACGTTCTTCGCCCACTCCGCCTCGGTGGTCTCTACGTCGTTGCCCTCCTTTTCGTAGAACGGGGCGTAGCCGCCGTAGGGGGTCACGAACTCCACGGGAGCGATGCGGACCACCGTGTTGGCGTACTGCGCCAGGTCGCCCAGGTCGTTCAGGGCCACCGCAACCGGCGCTCCCGGAGCCTCCTCCGTGCTGCGTTTGACCGAGGAGGCCGCGAAGTCGATCACGCAGAGGTTGCCTTCGGCGTCGTTGCGGAATTCGGCGCCGTACATGTGCACGGCCACCTTGCGGTTCTGGGCGTACCATCCCGCCTGTTCGGCGGAAGGCGTCAGGAACTCGTTCTTGTCCTTGAGGACGAATTTGATGCCGCGGCCGCTGGCGTCCTGTACATAAAGTACGCTGTCGGGCAGGTTTCCGTGCTCGAAGTCGCTGGTGATCCAGCCCTCGACGGCGTAGTTTTCCTCCAGTTCGAAGTGCCCTTCGGCGTCGGGCTGCACTTCGCCCAGCAGGCGGGCGACGGAGACCTTCTCGGCGCGTTCGAACGAGATGTTGCCGTCCATCTGCTCGACGGGAACCGACACCTTGAAGTCGCCGCCGACCATGCGGAAGCTGATCTGCCCCGTGCGTTTGGGCTGGTCGGTGTTGTCGGCGAATAGGAACTGCTGCGAGGTTTCGGTCGTCTCGCCGAGCGAAATCCACGTGTCGCCCTCGTCGACGACAGCCTCCCATGCCACGTTGCTCGTGACGCCGACGGTGACGGGCGTTCCCGTGATGTCGGCCCGGATGCGCTGTCCCGTGAGGTTGAGTTTGATTTCGGGGGACAGCCCGGCCTGTTTCACGCGGATCTGTCCCGCGACGCCGTTCGCCGTCGTGATGTTGAGCGTCATTTCGCGGCCGTAGGCGTCGCCGACAGGCTCCACGGTGAGGGTCGTGCGGCCGTTGTCGTCGCCGTAAGCCGGCCATGCGTCGATCCACGAGGCTCCGGGATCTTCGGGGACGATCTCCCAGTGACCCGCGCGGGAGAAGAACGAAAAGTCCTTCGTGCCGCCTTCGGCGGGGCATTCGAACAGGTTGTCGCCGCCCGTGAAAGTCATCTCGCCCCCGCCGGCGGTCTTGTCGTCGGAGCATCCGGCGGCCGCCATCGCGACGATGAGCAGCGCTTTCGGACGGAGTATGTTGAAAAGCTGACGGATCATATCTTGCTGAATTTTTAAGGTTTTAGTTCATTGCGCCGTTTTCCAGTTCCAGGGCGCGCTTGCTCCACCAGACGGGCGTCAGCATGTTGTCGCCGCCGGCGGTTCCCCGTCCGACGACCGGGTAGGCCGCCTTCATCCGGGCCACCTGCTTCCGGTAGTTGTCGCCGTTGGTGGATATGAGCATCTGCCCGTATCCCAGGCGTGTGGGCAGGACACCCTCGTTCTGCACGTCGGGACCTATCGGCAGCTGCGGATAGCCCGTGCGGCGGTAATCGCACCACGCCTCGAAGCCCTGCATGAAGACCGAGACCCACTTTTGCTGAATGATCCGCTCCAGCGTGCCGTCGTAGGCGGCCTTCGATCCCGTGCCGTGCAGGAAGCGGTCGATGTTGGCGTCCGAGATCGAGGGATTCCACTGCCGGATCGAGTTGGTGACGGCCTGCTCGTAATACGCTTCGGCGGCGGCTTCTCCGCCGGGAATCATCCCCGTGTGGGCCGCTTCGCTCAGGATGAAGAAGAGTTCCGACGAGGTCATGAACCAGACCGGGGTCGTGTATTGCTTGAGCACCGCGGGGTTCATCACGCTGGCTCCCGTGCCGTCCGGCTCGACGACGCCGCTCACCACGCCGTGCACGTCGTCCGAGCCGACGATCCGCACCCACTGCGCCATGCGCGGGTCGGAAGTCGAGGTCAGCTGGTCGATGAAGAAGGCCGAGCATTTGTGCGATGCAGTCGTGAACGAGGTGTCGGTCATGTCGCCGAACAGGTTGCGGAAGGGCGAGACGCCCGTGTAGTTCACCTTGGCGTCGTCGGCGTAGGAGGTGAAGACGGGGTATTTCACCGGGTTGCCGACGATCTGCTGCATGACGGCCGCCGTGCCCGCTTCGGGACGGTTGCTCAAGCGCATGCACAGACGCAGGCAAAGCGAGTTGGTCAGCTTCTGCCAGGCGGCGATGTCGCCTCCGTAGAGCAGGTCCTTGCCCGGGACGGTCAGCGGGTAGGTGTAGTTGCCGTTGCTGTCGGTGGCGGTCCGGTAGAGGTCGTTGGCCGTGAGCAGCATTCCGATCAGCGCCGGATACACTTCCGACTGCGGGTCGATCGCCGGCTGGGTGATGTCGTCTTCGATGCGGTAGGCCTCCCGGTAAGGGATGTCGCCGTAGAGGTCCGCCACGAGCGACACGAATACCGCCTTCAGGGTCATGGCGATGGCCTGTGCGTTGGGGTCGTCGTAGTTCCGGCCCAGCGCGATCATGTGGTGGGCGTTGGCGGCGTAGCGCTGGAAACGGTCCCAGGGCGTGCCGAAATCCGCAGCCTGGAAGACGTAGAGCTGGTGGCGTCCGCTGGCGCTGCAATCGACGGTGTACTGCATCAGCTCGTTGTTGACCCGCCACGAACGCTCGTAGATGTAGTAGGCGCCCGTCGAGATCAGCTGTTCGAGCAGCGTGCTCGGATCGACGTTGCCGTATTCGGGACTCTCGCCGTTGGTGTTGTACTCCTCGAAGTTCCCGGTGCACGAACTGAAGCTCGTGCCGGCGGCGAGGAGGAGGGCTGCGGTGTATGAAAGTATCTTTTTCATGGGATCAGAAGCTGAGTTTGATGTTGAAACCGTAGGTCCGGGTCATCGGGTAGGAGGCCGTTTCGAAACCCCGCGTGATGCTGGCGCCGTTGAGCGTACCCACTTCCGGATCGTAGAAGGGCCATTTGGTCCAGCAGAAGAGGTTCGTGCCGAAGACGGCCACCGTGGCGTCCTGCAGCACGCGCGTGCGGGCAACCCATTTTTTCGGCAGGGTCCACTCCAGACGCAGTTCGCGCAGCTTGAGGTAGGAGGTGTCGAAGGTGCTCGTCTCGACGTTGTTCATCGAATAGACGCGGTCGAGGTAATAGGTGACGACGTTTTCGGTGACGGTCGTGTTGGGGTTGTAGACCATGTTGCCCTGCGCATCGAGACCGCGGGCGACGACGCCTTCGTGCAGCACGCCGCCATAACGCCCGTAGAGCGTGTTGGTCAGCTTGCCCTGCCGCGAGAGCTGGGCGTTGGTCAGCGAGTAGGCCATGCCGCCCCACTGTGCCGCGAAGGCGGCGCTCAGGCGGATGCCCTTGTATTTGAGCGAGGTCGAGAAGCCGGCGCGCCAGTCGGGCTGGACGTTGCCCATCTTGATCCGCTCGTCGGTCGAAAGCACCGGGTATCCGTATTCGTCGATCACGGTCTGCCCCGACACGTCGGCGCGCGATCCGTCGGTGTTGAGGATGTACGAGCCTTCGGGGGCTTTGGCGTAGCCGTAGCCGTAGAGGTCGCCGAGCGTGCCGCCGGGGGTGGCGATCACCTGTCCGCGGGCACCCGAGGAGATCACCCACGAATCGACGCCCGGGGCCAGGCTGATGACCTTGTTCCAGTTTTTCGACCAGGTGAGGTTGATGTCCCAGTTGAAGTTCTTGGTGCGCACGGGCTGCAGGCGCGAGGCCAGTTCGACGCCGCGGTTGCGGATTTCGCCCGCGTTGATGTATTTCGAGCCGACGCCCGTGCTGTAATCCACCGGGGTGTTGATGATCTGGTCGGTGGTCGTGTTGTTGTAGAACGCCGCGTCGAGGGTGATGCGGTTGCGCAGGAACTTGGCTTCGAGACCGAATTCCCAGCTTTCGACATTCTCGGGCTTCATGTCGTAGAGCGCCCAGGTCGTCGGCAGGAAGTAGCCGCTCGAAAAATCGGTTACCGAATAGTAATTGTTGATGACGAAGGCGTTGGTGTCGTTGCCCACGTTGGCCCACGAGGCGCGCAGCTTGAGGAACGAGAGCCACGGCATGCGGTCGCGCAGCCCCAGCGCCTTGGTGTCGGTGAGCACCCAGCTGGCGCTGACCGACGGGTAGAAGAACGACCAGTGGCCCGGCGCCAGGGCGCTCGACCAGTCGTTGCGGCCCGTGATGTCGAGGAACAGGCAGTCGTCGTAGCTCAGCTGGACCAGCCCGTAGAGGCTGTTGACCATCTTGCGGGTGTGCTGGCTCTTGGTGATCACGCCCGATTTGGCGTTCGAAAGGTTGTAGACGCCTTCCGTGAGCAGATCTTCGGCCGTGGAGGTCACCACGCGGGCCTGCTGGTACATGCTGTTGCCGCCGAAGCTGGCGTTGACGTGGAACTTGCCCAGGGGGCGTTCGTAAGTCAGCAGGAAGTCGTTGTTCATCTCGGTGTTCTCGACGTTTTGCTGCCGGTAGTAGCCGTTCAGGTTCGACAGCGTGCCGAAGGGCTTGCGGCGCGTGCGGAACTCGCGGTTCATGTCGAGTCCCGTGCGGAGCATCAGTTTCAGCCCCTTGTAGATGTCGAACGTGGCGCTGACGTTGCCGTAGACGCGGTCGCGGTCCATCGTGTTGAGTTGCTCGTAGGCCTGCGAATAGGGGTTGTCCGAGAGGTTGTTCAGGGCGTACGGATAGACGATGCGGGTCGCCGGGTCGCCGGTGAACGTCTGCCGGTATTCCTGTTCGTACCAGCGTATGTCGAGGTTGTTGCGGCTCCAGAGCAGCGTGTAGGTGGGCGACGAGGTGCTGTAACCGATCATCGGCAGGTTGTCGCTGTCCTTGCGGTAGTAGTTGACTTTTCCGGCCAGCTCCACGAAACGGAGCTTCTGGGCGAAGGAGACCGAGAAACTCTGCGTCTTGTAGCCCGTGTTGGGGACGATCCAGGTGTTGCGCACGTCGGTGAACGAAACGCGGATCGAGCCGCCCCGGCCGTTGTTGCCCGAGATCGAAACCGAATTCTTGTAGGTGGCGCCCGTCTCGAAGAAACCCTTGTACCAGTCGCGCGGCTTGAAGTCGAGCGGGGTGTACATGCCCGTCTGCGGATCGTACGATGCCCACTGGTAGAGTTTCTGCCCTTCGTAGCGCGGTCCCCACGTGTAGCGGCTGTAAGTGCGCGAGGCGGCTTGGCCGGTGGTCGACTGCTCGGCCTTCACGGTGTAGAACGAGTAGGTGCGCGCGCCGTTGTTGCCCGGGCCGTATTCGTCCTGGAAGTCGGGCCAGTAGCCGGCGCGCTCGAACGAGAAGTTCGAACTGAACGTGATGCCGAGTCCCTTGGTCGACCGGCCGGCCTTGGTGGTGATGACGATGGCGCCGTTCGCTGCGCGCGACCCGTAGAGTGCCGTGGCTGCGGGGCCTTTGAGCACCGAGACGTTGTCGATGTCCTCGGGATTGAGGTCGGCGGCCCCGTTGCCGTAGTCGACCCCCGCGTCGGTGTTGTTGTACGCCGCCCCGCCCATGGCCGTCATGCCGCTCGACATGGGCACGCCGTCGATCACGAACAGCGCCGTGTTGTTGTCCATGTTGACGGTCGATTCGCCGCGCAGCGTGACGCGCAGCGATCCGCCGGGACCGGAAGAGGCGTGGTCGAAGTTAAGGCCTGCCACCTTGCCCGAAAGGGCGTCGAGCCAGTTGTTCGAAACGGCGGCCGTCAGGTCCTGGTTGTCCACTTTCGACACGGCATATCCCAGCGCCTTCTGTTCGCGGGTCATACCCAGCGCCGTGACCACGATGCCTTCGATCGCCTCGGCTTTCGGCTGCATCGTCACGTCGAGACGGGTCTTCCCTCCCCCGATACGCTGCGTTGTCTGCTCGTAGCCCAGGTAGGTGAAGGTCAGCTCCTCGCCCTCTTTGGCGCGGATGCTGTACTTACCGTCCGCACCGGAAACGGTTCCCCGGGTGGGAGCGCCCCTGACGATTACCGTCACACCGACGAGCGGGGTTTTCCCGTCTCCGTCGAACACGGTTCCCTGTACCGAACGTTCCTGGGCTGCGGCTGCGAACGCCAGCCAGAGAAAACCGGCCAGGAGGGTCGCTGTTCGTAGTAGTGTTGTTCTCATTCTGTATGTGTTTAAGGTTCAGTCGGTAGCTGCGGCAAATAGGGGAACGGGCCAAATCGTGCGTTATGGATTCGCCTTATTAATCTTATTTGTATGACAAATATAAGTGCTTTCTCCGAATCGGCCAAAGATTTTTCGGCGCAGCCTGAAAATAAATTTCTTTAAAATAGGGCTAAACGCCTGTGTTTCGGCTCGCTGTGGCCGCAGGAGGGTATTCCGGAGTATGGAAATTTTTCGGCTGCGGAGGTGGAAAGCAGTGGTGCGGCAGTTCGGGAGAGGGAGAGCGAGAAGGTTTGGCGGCAGCTATGCAGGTGCGGCGGCTCCGGGTATGATTGTTCCGGGGGCAGTGGTTCCGGGGCGGGCGTTGGGGAGGGGCGGTATTTCGGGAGCGATTTTTCGGACCGGATTTCCGGGGCCGGACACTCGGGGCTGCGCCGTTCCGGAGCGGGATTTCCGGGGTCGGATATTCAAGACCGGGCATACGGGGCGCAGGGTGTTTTGCGGCGGAATCCCCGGGCGGAAGTTTCCCGCTTCCGGCGGAGCGGAATGGTCCGGCAGGCGGTTCGGGAACGAAAAAGCCGGGCGACACGACTGTCGCCCGGCTTATAAACAGAAGTGTGCACCGACGTTATTTCATCACCACCTGCGTCTGACCGATCAGGCGGCCTTCGCAGTAAAGCTGGATCTGGTAGGTTCCGGCCGCGAATCCCGTCGAGTTATAGTAGATGCCCACTTCGAGGTCCTGGTTCTGGTAGTCGACCTCGCGCATGGCCGAGTAGCTCAACCGTTCGCCCTCGAATTCGAAGGTCGGCATCGCCTCGGTGGTCAGCACGTAGCCGTCGGGCGAGGTGATGCGCACGTAGACGGCCTTGTTGCCCGGCGTGGCCAGCTCGTTGGCCGCGAGCACGAAGTCGACGCGCAGGCGTGCGGCGTTCTTGACCCGCGAAACGGGCTTGCTGCGGTCGTTGAGCGCCGAGAGGCGGATGTCGCGGGCGCGAAGCACCGAACCCACCTTGACCTTGTTGTCCAGTTCGGCGGCCTTCTCTTCGGCCATGTCGGCGCGCAGCTTGGCCGACGAAATCTCCTTGCGGAAGCCGACGTTCTCCTTGATGAGCTTTTTGTTGAGCGTATTGAGCGAGTCGATCTGCTTCACGTAACCTTTCATAATCGTGCGCAGCGTGCCGACCTCCTTTTCATACTGTTTGATCTTCGCGAGGTTCCACGAACGCTCCTTCTTGAGGCGCGTCATCAGCGAGTCGGCGCGTTCGCGTTCGAGGGTCAGCCCGGCCGAAATCGAGTCGTTCGAGATGCGCAGCCCGTCGTAGTCGGTCATCAGCCGCCCCAGGTCGTTCTGGATCGAGTCGCGGTCGGCCTGCAACAGCTCGTTGTCGAGCATCTGCTGGCGGTGGATGCTGAAGTAGAGCACCGAGAGCGCCACCAGGATTACCGAGAGGATGATGATGACGATGCGGTAGCCGCGGATGGATTTGCCCGCATCGGGCTGCGGGGTGGTGTAGTCGTCGTCTTCGAATTCCGAAGGATCGTATCCCTGTTTGTTTTCCATAAAGTTGAATTTCTTTCCTCGTTTTCCCGCTTCGGCATGACCCGAATTTCGTTCGGCTCTGCGCTCTGCTTGACGAAAACGTTCGCTTTTGTCCCGCTAATATACGAAAAATTATTTTATCAGGCTCGTCACCGGATATTTCAATCCCTTATAACCCGAAATGTAGGCGTTGATGCTGCCGATCTTGACCGGCGATTCGATGTAGAGGGGGATTTTGTTGTCGTCGTCCGAAATCCAGATCGTGAAGATCGTGCCGTCGGTGAACGAGTAGCCCTCGGTCGTCCCCAGCTGGCACTCGAACTTGAGCGTGCGGAAGCGGCCCATGTTGCGGATCTTCTTGTTCTCGCGCCCCAGGTAGCGGTAGTGCAGGCGGCGGATGGTGTCCTGCAGGACCATTTGAAGCGTCGCCGGCTCACCGACGCGGAAATCCTCCGCCTCGGCCGACCGCAGGTTGAAGAAGAGCGCGATGGGGTCCATGCTCTCCGCCGTCAGCGACATCTGCTTCTCGCTGAAGGGGTTTTTGCGGCTCCGCCAGCGGGTATGGATGGTCGAGTCGGGCCAGATGTAGGTGTAGTAACTCTGGAAGGTGTAGTCGCCTTCGCGAATGTCGCTCACGAAGCGCACGGGGCGCAGCGACGCGGTGTCGATCCACACGGTGTAGACATCCTCCAGGTTGAAGAACCAGCGGTAGGTGGGCAGCGTGCGTCCTGCACCTTCGACCTTGTAGTAGGATTGGCCGTCGACCGTGTCTTCCGAGGTCTTGACCTCCACGGCCCCGACCTCCGTATTGGGGAACATCTTGGCTTTGTAGCTCACGCGGTAGAAGAGCTGTTCGCCCGGGTGGTAGAGCTGCGCGGCGAGGGGCGAGGCTGCGGCGAGCAGGAATATGGCGAGTAGGAACCGTTTCATCGGACAGTATTTTAATGGGTTAACGTGTTTTCGGGACGAAATATTACGAAATGCGTGAAAAATCGATCTCCTCGCGGCCCGAGTAGCGCCGCCGCAGGGCTTCGAGACCCCGGTTCTGCGGGTGCGCCAGCGCCGGGTCCGCGGCGAGTATTCCGGTGGCCGCCTCGCGCGAGACGGTGAGTATCTGTACGTCCGCCGTGGGACTGGCGATTTTCAGATCAAATGCCATGCCGCTCTGCAATGTGCCGTTAATGTCGCCTGCACCCCGCAGCTTGAGGTCGAGTTCCGCCAGGCGGAACCCGTCGTTGGTCTCGCACATCGCTTCGAGCCGCGCCCGCGACTCGCGCGAGAGCTTTTCGCCCGACATCAGGATGCAGTATGACTGTTCGCCGCCGCGGCCCACGCGCCCGCGCAGCTGGTGGAGCTGCGAAAGCCCGAAACGCTCGGCCGACTCGATGACCATGACCGTCGCGTTGGGCACGTCGACGCCCACTTCGATCACCGACGTGGCCACGAGGATGTTGGCCTCGCCCGACTTGAACTGGCGCATCGACTCCTCCTTGTCGGCGGGCTTCATCTTGCCGTGGCAGATCGCCGTGACGTACTGCGGGAGCGGAAAGTCGCGCGAGATGGCCTCGTAACCGTCGGTGAGGTCCTTGTAGTCCATCGCCTCCGACTCCTTGATGAGCGGGTAGACGACGTAGACCTGTCGGCCCTTGGCGATCTCCTGCCGCATGAAGCCGAAAAGTTTCAGGCGCGCCGCATCCGTGTAATGAAACGTCTTGATCGGACGGCGTCCCGGGGGCAGTTCGTCGATCACCGACACGTCGAGGTCGCCGTAGAGGGTCATCGCCAGCGTGCGGGGAATCGGCGTGGCGGTCATCACGAGGATATGGGGCGGCTGTTCGTTCTTGGTCCAGAGCCGCGCGCGCTGCTCGACGCCGAAGCGGTGCTGCTCGTCGATGACGACGAAGCCCAGGTTGGCGAACTGCACGCGGTCCTCGATCAGCGCGTGCGTGCCGATGAGGATGTCCACTTCGCCCGAGGCGATGCCTTCGAGCGAAGCCCGGCGCTCTTTGGCTTTCGAGGCGCCGGTCAGGACGGCCACCTTGACATCCATCCCTTCGAGCATCCTGCTGATCGTGGAAAAATGCTGGCGGGCGAGGATTTCCGTCGGGGCCATCATGCAGGCCTGGAAGCCGTTGTCCACGGCCAGCAGCATCGACATCAGCGCCACGAGGGTCTTGCCGCTGCCGACATCGCCCTGCAACAGGCGGTTCATCTGGAACCCCGTCACGGTGTCGCGGCGGATCTCCTTGATGACGCGTTTCTGCGCCCCGGTGAGCGGGAAAGGAAGTTTTTCGGTGTAGAAGGTGTTGAACACGCCCCCGACCTTCGAGAAGAGGAAGCCGTTGCTTTTCGAGAGGCGCGCCGTGCGGCGCGACTGGATGTTGAGCTGCACGCCCAGCAGTTCGTCGAACTTCAGGCGGTACTGCGCCTGCCGCAGGGCCTCCTGCGATTGCGGGAAGTGGATGTTATAGATGGCGTCGCGCAGTGCGATCAGCCCGTACCGGGTGCGCACGGCCTCGGGAAGCGGGTCCGCGATGCGGTCCTTCGCGAGCGTCCAGGCGTTGCAGATGATCTGGTACATGCCCTTCGTGCCCAGGACGTTGCCCAGTTTTTCGGTCGAGGGGTAGATGCCCTGCATGCCGCTCTCGGCCTTGCGAGAGAGGGCCTGCTCCATGGTTTCCAGCTCGGGGTGGGCGACCGACAGTTCGCCGCGGTAGAACGACGGGCGGCCGAAGACGAGGTATTCGCGTCCGACCTCGACGCGTTTTTCGATCCACTTGATACCCTGGAACCACACCAGCTCGGCCTGCCCCGTAGGGTCCTGCACGAAGGCCGTGAAGCGGCGTTTGCGCCCCGCACCGGCATAGGCGACGCCGGTCACGCGGGCGCGGAACTGGACGTAGGACAGGCCCGCGGCGTCGGTGATTTCCGAGATGCGGTAGATGCGCGTGCGGTCGATATAGCGGAAGGGATAGTGGCTGAGCATGTCGCCCAGCGTACGGATGCCCAACTCCCGTTCGAGGAGCTTGGCACGGGCCTCGCCGACGCCCGCTACGAATTTGATGTCGTTATCGAGTGTGTCCACCCGGCAAATATAGTGAAAGTCGAGCGCAATGCCAAACTTGTTTGAGCATTGCCGAGGCGCATCCTATGTTCTGTAAATATAGTGAAAGTCGAGCGCAATGCCAAACTTGTTTGAGCATTGCCGGGGTGCGTTTTTCGTTCCGGGAGGCGCGATGGTCGGGATGCGGGGAATTACTCCTTCTCCTCGAGGGTGATGTCGACGCCCGATTTGGCGAAGGAACCTCTGTCCCAGCCTTTTCCTTTGGCTGTGCGGTCGGCCTCGGTGAATTCGACTGTGACGGTCTTTGCGGCGAAGTCGCCGCCGTTGGCCGGGCCGTCGGTGTCGGTGAGGGTGACTCTTGCCGTGTTGCCGACTCCCTTGCCCGAAAGATCATAGGTTCCGTCGGCTGCGGTCGTCGCCTCCGGTGTCGGCAGGTAGGCGTTGCTCCGGACCTCGATGCCCTTGATCGGCTGTCCGGCCTTGTCGGTCACCTTGCCCTTGATCTTGTAGTTGCTGTACGGGGTCCCGTACATGTCCGTCTGCCGTTTGGTCGAATCGCATGCCGTCGCGAATCCGAGCAGCGCGGCTGCCGCCAGCAATAGTTTCTCTTTCATGATGCCCGCATTTTAGAGATGTCCCGAAATGTAATGCTTTTTTTGCAGATTTCCAAATCGTTACTCTCTTTTTTGACGGTTTGGCCGCGTGACGGTCCGGCGGGTCTCAAATAAATTTGGCGCGGCGCGCAGCTTGCATTATCTTTGTGATTCCAAAAGCGAGGAAACAGATGAATCTTTCGAAATTCATGCGCCGTCCGGCGTACGAAGTGCGCATCGGACCGGTTACGATCGGCGGCGGGCATCCCGTCGCCTGCCAGTCGATGACCAATACCGACACCAACGACACCGCCGCGAGCGTGGCCCAGATCGAACGCATCGGCCGCGCCGGGGGAAAGATCGTGCGCCTTACGGCGCAGGGCCGCCGCGAAGGTGAAAATCTGGGAAACGTCGTCCGGCAGCTGCGTGCCGACGGTTTCCGGACAGCCGTTGTGGCCGACATCCACTTCGTGCCCGAAGTTGCGTCCATCGCCGCCAGGTATGTGGACAAGGTGCGTATCAATCCGGGAAATTACCGCCTCGACCGCGGCGATCTTCAGGCGCTGATCGCGCAGTGCCGCGAGCGGGGCGTCGCCCTGCGCGTCGGCGTCAACCACGGATCGCTCGCCAAACGCGTCTTCGACGAATGGGGCGATACGCCCCAAGGCATGGTCGTCTCGGCCATGGAGTTTTTGCGGGTGTGCCGGGAATGCGATTTCGATCAGGTGGTGGTCTCGATGAAGTCGTCGAACACGCGCGTCATGGTCGCCGCCTACCGGCTGCTGGTCGAGGCGATGGATGCCGAGGGGATGCACTATCCGATTCATCTGGGCGTTACCGAGGCCGGAAACGGCATCGAGGGGCGCGTGAAGAGCGCCGTGGGTATCGGAGCGCTGATGGCCGACGGCATCGGCGACACGATCCGCGTTTCGCTGACCGAGGCTCCCGAGAACGAAATCCCCGTGGCACAGCTGCTCGTCGACCATTTCGCGGAACGTCCCGGTGAATTCGAAGTCCTGCATCCCGAACGCTACTTCCCGACCGAATACCGCCGCCGTTCGAAGGTGACGGTTCCCGTCGTGCACACCGAGCCGCTGGAGGGTTTCCGGGTGCTCGAAGCCCTTTCGGGCAACCCGACGGCCGAGTTGCGCGCCGCGATCCTGAATCTCGACATCCCCGACGAACCGGTGGTCGTAAAACGCCGTTACGAAGAGCGTTCGCTGGAGACGCTCGCCGTGAAGGCCGCCGCCGACCTGGGACCTCTGCTGCTCGACGGCCTGGCCGACGGCATCTGGATCGATGCCCCGGGCTTCTCGGAAGCGGAGATTCGAGACATTGAGCTGATGATTCTGCAGGCCGCGCGCGTGCGTTTCTCGCACACCGAGTACATCGCCTGCCCTTCGTGCGGACGCACGCTCTACGACATCGAGAAGGCCCTCGCCGACATCAAGGCCCGCACGTCGCACCTGAAAAACCTCCGGATCGGCGTGATGGGCTGCATCGTCAACGGTCCCGGCGAGATGGCCGACGCCGACTACGGCTATGTGGGTGCCGGACCGGGCCGCATCACCCTTTACAAGGGCCGGACGGTCGTCGAGCGCAACATTCCGCAGGAGGAGGCCCTCGACCGGTTGGTGGAGCTGATTCGAACAAACGGGGATTGGATCGAGCCATGACCGTGCTTCCCCTCGCATACCTTCCCTCGGTGGAGTATTTCACGCACCTCCTGCGCGGCGGTTGCGTCGTGGACCTCGGCGAGCACTTCGTGAAGCGTTCCGAGCGCAACCGTGCGCGGATACTGGCCTCGGACGGCGTGATGGAGCTGACCGTGCATGTCCGCAATGCCAACCGTCCCCGCCAGAGGGTGTGCGACGTGCGTCTCGACTACTCCAAACGCTGGCAGCACCAGCATTGGGGCGCGCTGGTAGCCTCTTATAAATCGTCGCCCTATTTCGATTTTTACGCCGGGCGGTTCGAGCCTTTCTACCGCCGGGAGTGGGAATTCCTCGCCGATTACAACCTGGGCCTGCTCGAAGTGATGTGCTCGCTGGCCAAAGTGCCGATGCCCGAACTCTCCCGGACGTATGTCGAGGCGGCGCCCGGAGACCTCGACCTGCGCCCCAAGCGCAAGGAAGGCCCGGCGATCGTCGCCGAGCCTTATTTCCAGGTCTTCTCCGAGAGGATGCCTTTCGTCCCTAATTTGTCGTTTGCGGACCTGCTGTTCGCCGAAGGACCTGCGTCCGTTTCGGTTTTAGGACGTTGCCGACAAGGATAGTCACACTGTCGCGCAGATCCCCCGCCGCAGCTTTCACCTCGACCCTGCCCCGTACCGCCACCGAATCGGACCGGTACTGGAAGGGGGCGTATTCGCTCATCGCCAGCGTGTCTGCGCCGACGATCAGCGTCGGTGTCCCGGCCGACGAGTAGACACGGAACGCCTGCATGTCGTGGTCGCGCAGCTGCCGCCGCTTGTCGACGATATGCAGCGTTGGCTCTGCGCCGTTCCACATCGCCTTGTACAGGTAGTAGGCGTCCTTGTTTTCGCGGCGGTTGAGCGTCACGAGCCCTGCGCCGTTGATTCCGTAGGAACGGCGCGAGGAGCCGTAGTCGAACATGTTGTCGATCCACACGCCCCAGAACAGCGAATCGCTCTGCAGGTTTTTGGCGTACTCCTCGTGGAAGCGGGTCTGTTTCTCCTCGGGCATCCAGTTCGAACGAGGCTCGGCCTGCGCCGTGTAGCTCTTGTGTCCGAGGAATCCGCTGCCGCCGTAGCAGACGCCCGAGCGCAGGTGGGACCAGTTTTTTTGCAGCTGGTCCCGCCATACGATCACGTCGTCGGTCGAGCCGCGCCGCCAGCCGACGTCCTGCTGCCAGACGATCAGGTCGGTGATGAAATTGATGTCGCCGTTCTGGTCGCTGCAGGCGACCGTCGGGCGCGAGGGGTCCATTGCGCGGGCCGCCTCGTTCAGCCGCCGGATGTAGGGCGTCACGTCGTCGCCGCGCATCCAGAGGCGCGAGAAGATGCCCCACATCACCACCGACGGGTGGTTGATGTTCTGGGCGACGATCTCCTGCAGCTGGTTCAGCCCGTTCTGCTCGAAGGCGGGCGTGGCGAAATAGGAGACGTCGCCGAGGAACGACGAGCGGTGCAGCGGGGCGTCGACCCAGACGAGCATTCCCTGCTCGTCGCACCGGTCGTAGAGGTACTGCGCGTGCGGCATGACTGCCGAACGCAGGGCGTTGGCTCCCATCGTGCGGATGATCCGCAGGTCGGCGTCGTAATCCTCCGGAGCCAGCGTGCCGCCCGAAAGGGCGTTGTCGTGGTAGAGCGTGACGCCGCGTACGGGCGTGCGTTCGCCGTTGATCGTCAGCCCTTCGGCCGTGCTGGCGCCGATCGAGCGGAAGCCCGTGCGGACGGCGACGCGGTCGGTGATGCTGTCCTCGCCGATGGAGGCCGTCACGGTGTAGAGCGCCGGGTCGCGCAGGCTCCACAGCGTCGGATTGTCCACCGAGAAGGCCACGGTGACGGGTTTGCCGTCGAGGCGCGCCTTCTGGCGTTTCGAGAAGACCCGCTCTCCCCGCGGACTGGTGATGTCGACGTTCAGCGTGCAGCTGTTGTCCCCCTTCGAGGTGATGTGGACCTCGATTTCGCCCTCGACCTTTTCGGGACCGACCGTCTGCGGGTGTACGAGCACGCCGTCCGACCCGAGGTAGAGCGGCGAAACGGCCGTGCGCTCGGTGAGGATCAGTTCCGCCTCGCGGTAGATGCCGCCGTAGAGGTTCATGTCGGTCGAGGTGGGCAGCACGTCGTTGCGGCTGCTGTTACTGACTACCACGAGCATCGAGTTGTCGCTTCCGAAACGGATTTTGTCGGTGATTTCGAACGTGAAGGCCGTGGCGCCGCCGCGGTGCGTGCCGACGTGATAGCCGTTGACGAAGAGGTCGGCGACCGACTGTACGCCGTAGAATTTCACGAAAAGGCGTTTCGAGGCCCATTCGACGGGGATATACATGCCGTTCTGGTAACTGCCCGTGGTTTCGAGCCAGTAGCCCTGGGCCAGCGGATCGGTGTTCCAGCTGTGGGGCAGGGTTACGTGGCGGGCGTTGTCGGAGGTTTTCTCCGATTTGAAGAAGAAGCGCCACCCTTCGTTGATCGGGAAGACCTCGCGGGCGCTGACTGTCGTCGCAACGACGGTCAGCAGCAGGAGAATCGTTAGGTATCTTTTCATGGCAGAGCCGGTTAAATGCTGTCCGATGCAAAGATAGTGCAAGCCGTGTGCAGAACCAAGCGCAGCTTGGGTTTTGCCGGTTCGCCTATCCGAGCGGAGGTTTATCTCCGGCAAAGATAATACAAGCCGGGCTGAAAATCAAACTTATCTGTGTTTGCCGCTGCGCCGTTTGTGTTCCGGCGGGAAAATGCGCACCGGGCGCAAAGCCGGAACGGGGTCCGGTTTCACGCCCGGCGGGCATCGGGGCTGGCAGGTACGAAAAAATGGCGGACCGCGCCTCTTCGGTCCGCCAAAAAGCAGGGGATGGATGTGAAACTTGTTAACTAAAAAACAACTCCTTGGGTGTCACCCCCTGCGTAAGATAGGGGAGGGCTTCCCGGAACCGTTGGCCCCGGGAAGCTGACTCCGGGTGTTATTTCTTGAAGCTGATCTTAATCGACTTCGTGAACGGCTTCATTTCGTAGCCCGTTACCTTGCCCTTATCGTCCGTGGTGGGCTCGTAAGCGAAACGATACCGGTAGGTTACGTCGATCGTTGCCGTCGTGGCAGCTACCGATTCGTTGCTGGCTACTGCCGTGATGACACCAGTCTTGTTGTCGAACGTTACGCCTACGATGGGGGAAGTAGCCCATTTCAGTTCGCCGTATTCAACATACAGGTCTTTGTTTTCATCATTTTTGTAGAAGAACCCGTAGCCGTTGGTTGCCGTAGCGAGCGTCGACAGTGTATAGTCGTCTTCGTTCTTTGTATAGATTTCATTGCCGAGGACATCTCGTGCAACAGCGACAACCGTGACGGGCTTGTTGTTTTCCTTGTACTCGCCGGGCTCTCGGCCGTCAGTCGACATGGCGAGCACTTTGTTCACGATGTTGAACGTAGCGGCGGTCTCACCTGCAGCCGGGAGGATGACTTCGCCGCCCTGGAAGAAGTTCCACGAATCGAAGTCGATCGGGTCTACCAGCGTAACGTCGAACTCTTCCGTAGCGCAAAGTTTGTCGTTCTTGTCGAACAGTTCGGCTTTGACCGTGCACGACGACAGGATGAAGTTCTGCCAGCTCATGCTGCTGCCCGAGATCGACGGCCATTTCGAGGCGTCGCCTTTGCCATAAACGCTTTCGTAGGTCTTGTAATCGTCATTGTCCTTTACCAGCGTGTATTTGACCGTTGCGCCTGCAGCCTTAGCCTCTTCGGTCATATCGTATGCACGCTTGAGGTCGATAGCGTTCAGGACAACAGCGTTGTCTTTGACACCGGCATTCAGTTCGATGAACGGATTCTTGCCTGCGGCTCCGGGCTTGAGGTACAAATCGTTGGCCTTGAGCGAGAAGATTTCGTTGGTCAGGGTGTAGGAACCGGTCAGCTTGATTTCGAATGCCTTGTTGTCGCTGACGATGCTGCCCTTGCCCGTTCCGGTCGGTACGGTGTAGGTGTACGAAGGCTGCTTCTCCCAGTTGATATTCGCGTCGTCGAATGCCAGTTTGAGCGTTGCGCCGTCTACGAGCGTAATCTCAGCGGGCAGAACGATCGGGGTTACCTTGTCGTTTCCGGCTACATTTACACCGCTATAGTCCAGCGTCAAGTTTTTCAGGAAGGTAGCTACGGCTGCCTTGTCTGCGAAATACTGCTTGTCGAAGAACGTTTCGTTGACTTTCTCGAACGAGATCTCATAGTTGTCACCTACCTTGGCGCCCTCGTTCTTTATCTCGTAGGGGAATGCGGGCAGTCCGTTGAAGGTTACCTTACCGGAGATGTTGACAAACGTTTCGGTGGAGCCTACCTTGGGTGCGGCGGTGAAGGTTACTTCGCCATTGCCGTTCAGCCACTTGGCTACGGTTACCGTGAGCTGCTGTGCCGATTCGGCATTCAGCATCTTGACCGGAGCGATCGTTACGGCAGGTACATCCTGACCGTCCAGAACCAGTTTGCTATCCTTGGGAAGTGCTGCTACCTCTGCATCGATCGATGCGGGCAACTCGTTGAACATTTCCCAATCCATTGCTTTGTCGGCCGGAACGGTAACCGTGAACGAGTAGGTGTTATCAGCTGCATAGGTTGCATATTCCCAGTTGACCACGCCGTCGATCTCCGTCAGCTCGGCAGCCTTGTCGCCCGTAATCTCAACCTGCGATTTGATACCGGAGAGCCATGCAATGCTCTTCTTATCGAAAGTAATCGTGAGATCGTCGGTGACAGTGAATACGTCGCCTACATTATCAACGCTCTGTTTTGCAGCGTTGTTCTTGACGGTAATCTGCTTGTTTCTGTCTCCGGACTTCGTCGGGTCTTTCGGATCGATAGTGAGCTGGGTCTGGTTGGTGAAATCACCGGCGTTGCCAGAGTAGGCTACAGTTTTGTGGGTGTATGCAAATGCCAGCTTTTCGGCAACATCTGCATCCCAGAGATACTTGGCGGCAGCGTCTTCCAGCGAAAGGATCTCTTCTCCGTCCTTGTAAGCGAGCTGATAGTCACTCAACAGTACTATCGTCTCGGTCGAGTTCCATACCAGCGGATAAACGGCGGCATCCGTGTACTCGACGAGTTTGTCCTCTTCGTCGGCCTTGGCCAGTACGAAATTGGCTTTGACATCCGCAGATGCACCCGTGGTCGAGATATAGGGCGAAACGATCTCGAAGCCTACATATTTGTATCCGTTGCCGTCTTCGTTCTTCTTGGCATCCTGCTTGAGGCAGAGGGCGACAGCATAGGTTTTGCCCTCCTCTTTGAGCTCCTCGTAGAGAGCCTCGTCGGCAACAGCCGTGAAGATCAGTTTGCCGTCCTCGGCAACTACGTCGCCCTCGTAGGTTACGGGAGCCTCGGCTTCGGCAGCGCGGGTCTTAACCTCTTCGACCTCTTCGACCTCTTCGGGAATGAACGAAACCTTTACCTCTCCCTCGTTGATCTGCTCGGCGAGCGTTCCGGCAAGAGCAGCAGGAGCTACACGGAAAGCGATCTTCACCTTGGGGGAAGAAGCCAGCGGAATGTTGTTGGCTGGCTTGGTGTCAGCAATGTACGAACCGCCGAAGTTTACGTCATAATCGGCTCCGGCCTCCGTCGGGACGAATACGATCGACTGGATGCGGCCGGCGAGGTCGTCGATAGCGCTCCAGATAGCCGTGATCTTTTTGTCGTACTCGGCGAATGTCTGTGTGAGGTCATCCTGCTCCAGGAATGTGCCGTCTTCGGAAATCATGCCGAGGATCTTCTCTTTCAGCTCGGAACCGGCAGCATCGATGGCAGCGATAGCGGCATCGCCTACCTGACCGGCCCAGATATCCTGATTGTCTTTGATATATTCGGCCATGTACTGGGAGAAGCCCGAGCCGACCATATTCGAGATAGCCTTGCGGATACCGTCAACCTCTTTGTCGTCATTGATCGCTTTGATGATTTCCGTCTTAATGGTGGCGAGATCGGCGGCAGTTACACCCTCGATCTTACCGATCTCGGTTTCGATCAGCTTCTGAACTTCCGCCTGAACCTCCTTCGTCCAAATATTGGCGAAAGTGAACTGAGCCTCGATCAGTTTGTCGATGGCTGCCTGATCGAGCGTGTTGTTAGCGATCAGGTCCAGGATCTCCTTTTCGGTCTTGTAACCGAGTTTTTTTACTTCGTCAACCAGTTTGCTGCTCTCGACGTAACCGGCTAGCTTGGTATCCAGCTGGGCGTTGGTGACGAATTTCGAAAAGTCGACATCTTTCAGTTTGTCGGAGATTGTCTGAAGGGCGGAAGCATCGGCCTTCAGTTCGACTTTCGCATTTAGATCATCGATCTTTTTGTTGATGTCGTCGATGTCGTCGTCGTAGTCCTTACACCCGACACCGGCCAGCATGGTTCCGGTTAAGAACAATGCCAAGAATTTCCTAAACAAGTTGTTGTTTTTCATAGTAAAAATGGTTGAAATGAAGATGTGTTTGTCTGTAGTTTTCAATTTGTTATCAGTATGCCCCACTTTTCTTATGGTATCATATATGATACGCATGGTGCAAATATATATATAAAAATTTGCACAACAAAATTTTTGTCCAAATTTTTGAAATGGGAATGAATTATCAGGATGAAATCCTTTATATCTCTACGAGGATCAAGGAGTTGAGGAAGGAGCGTAAGCTGACCGTACAGGAGCTGGCTTACCGGTGTGACATGGAAAGATCCAACTTGAGCCGCATCGAGGCGGGGCGGACTAATCTTACCGTAAAAACCATTTGCAGCATCTGTAATGCGTTGAGTGTTAACATGCGCGATGTAATACGTTAGGACGATATACCTATATTTATATATATTGCGCCTAATCGTTCGTTGTATGCTTTTTTTGGGCCGTTTCTTTAAAATTCGTATCTTTACGGTGATAATTTGAACGGCTTATTGAACACGCTTGATTTAATCGTCTGCCTCGTGCTGGTGCTGGCCGTCTGGAACGGATGGCGCCAGGGCTTTGTCGTGCAGATATGCTCCCTTGCAGGGATCGTGGCGGGCATCTGGCTCGCCGCGCGTTTCGGCGCGCAGGTCGGCGGATGGCTGCGGCTCGACGCCGAAGTAGCCGCTGCGGGCGGTTTCGTCACGGTGCTCGTCGCCGTGATCCTCGTCGTGGCGATTGCCGGCAGGCTGGTGCGCAAGGTCTTTCACTTTGCGGGATTGGGCATCGCCGACACGCTGCTGGGCATTGCGGTATCGGTTTTGAAGTATCTGCTCGTGCTGAGCGTGCTTTTTTCGGCCTTCGACACGCTGAACGAGGACTATTGCCTCGTGGGGCCGCAGACGATCGAGCAGTCGAAAAGCTACAAGCCTGTCCGGCGGCTCTCCGAATCCATTTTTCCTTTTCTGGAATGGGTCGGCGGGCAGGTTCCCCGGCAGACGGAAAAAACGGAGGCCGATGGATAGGAAGTTTACAGCCACAGTGGTCCGGGCGACGGGCAGCTGGTACGACGTGCTGCACGACGGCGCGACGGTGCGTTGCCGCATCCGGGGCCGGCTGCGCCTGAAAGGGGTGCGTTCGACCAACCCGGTGGTGGTGGGCGACGAGGTGGTGTGCGAGGCCGACGAGGGAGGCGACTACGTGATCGCCGACATCCTGCCGAGGCGCAACTACGTGATCCGCCGTGCTTCGAACCTTTCGAAAGAATCGCACATCATCGCCGCCAACGTCGACCAGGCGCTGTTGATGGCGTCGTTGCGCTCGCCCGAGACGCCCACGGAGTTCGTGGACCGTTTCCTGGTGACCTGCGAGGCCTACAAGGTCCCGGTGACGATCCTCCTGTCGAAGATCGACCTGCAGGATGCGGAGGCCGTCGCGGAGTTCCGCGCGGTCTACGAGGGGGCCGGTTACCGGGTGCTGGAGGTGTCGGCCAGGAAGGGCCTGGGCGTGGAGGAGGTCCGAGAACTGCTCACGGGACGCACGACCCTCGTTTCGGGAAATTCGGGCGTCGGGAAATCGACGCTGATTCAGGCCATCGACCCCTCGCTGGACATCCGCACGGGCGAAATCTCCGAAAGCCACCACAAGGGGCGTCATACGACGACCTTCTCGACGATGTACCCCTTGGCCGGGGGCGGCGCGGTGATCGACACGCCGGGCATCAAGGGTTTCGGGCTGATCGACATCGACGAGGCGGAACTGTGGCACTATTTTCCCGAAATGATGCGCGCGGCCCCCGGCTGCCGTTTCTACAACTGCACCCACACCCACGAACCGGGCTGTGCGGTGGTCGAAGCCGTGAAAGCGGGCGAAATCGCCTGGCCGCGTTACGAAAGCTACCTGAAAATACTCGACGAAGATGAAAAATACCGCAAATAACGACTCTCCGGGACCGGACTTCGATTTCGGGCCTGACGCCGCGCGCGACGCCGAACGCATCGCCTGCCTCGCCGGGTTCATGACGCCGGAACGGTATGCCGTTTTGCGGAAGACGGTCTCCATGCGCACGCGCTACATGACCGTGCTGGCCGAGAACATGTACCACGGACAGAACGCCGCGGCGCTGATCCGCCATTGCGAGGCGTTCGGCGTGCAGGAAATGCACACCGTGGAGACGCTCTGCCCGTTCGAACCCAATCCCGACATTGCGCGCGGCACGCACCAGTGGGTCGACGTGTGCCGCCACGCCTCGACGGGCGAGGCCATTGCCGCCCTCAAAGGTGCCGGTTACCGGATCGTGGCCACCACGCCCCACCGCGAGGATGTGACGCCTGAGACATTCGATGTCGGGCGGGGACCTTTCGCGCTGGTCTTCGGGACGGAACACGCCGGGATTTCCGACGAGGTGATCGCCTCGGCCGACGAATTCCTGCGCATCCCGATGTGCGGCATGGTCGAGAGCCTGAACGTCTCGGCCTCGGCGGCGATCCTGATCTACACGCTCTCCGAACGCATGCGCCTCACGGTCGGCGGCTGGCGGATGTCCGACGCCGAACAGGCCGAAACGCTCTGCCGCTGGATGCGGCGCAGCGTGAAGGACTCCGAAGCGATTTTGCAGCGCAGCGGTATGACTCTGGATTTATAGGAGGATTCGGCGTCTTTGACCCGAATCCGCATAAATGGATAATAGTATGATTCTCCGTAAACAATTTCTGGCGTATGTCGCCCAGACCTCCCCGTCGCCGATGCTGGTGGAGGTCGCGCGCGCCGAAGGCTCGTTTTTCTATACGCCCGAGGGCAAGCGTTATTTCGACCTGGTGGCCGGGGTTTCGGTCAGCAACGTCGGGCATTGCAATCCGGCCGTGGTGCGCGCCGTGCAGGAGCAGGCCGCGCGCTACATGCATGTGATGGTCTACGGCGAGCTGGTCGAGACGCCGCAGGTGGAGTATGCCGCCAGGATCGCGTCGCTGCTGCCCGCGCCGCTCGGAAGCGTCTATTTCGTCAACTCGGGCGCCGAGGCGGTCGAGGGGGCTTTGAAACTGGCGAAACGTTTTACCCGGCGTACGGAGATCGTCTCCATGCGCCGCGCCTACCACGGGTCGACGCACGGTGCGATGAGCATGATGGGCGCGCCCGAGGGCGAGGAGTGGAAAGGGGTGTTCCGGCCTCTGCTGCCCGACGTGCAGGCCGTGGAGTTCAACGATTTTTCCGAACTGGAGCGCATCACGCACCGCACGGCCTGTGTGCTGGCCGAGCCGGTGCAGGGTGAAGCGGGTGTCCGTCCGCCCCGTCCGGGTTATCTGGAAGCGTTGCGCAGGCGCTGCGACGAAGTCGGCGCGCTGCTGATTTTCGACGAGATACAGACCGGCATGGGCCGTACGGGCGAGTTGTTCGCCATGCTCAAATACGGCGTCACGCCCGATATCGTCTGCCTGGCCAAAGCCTTCGGCGGGGGCATGCCCCTCGGGGCGTTCGTCGCGCGCCACGAGGTGATGGATACGTTGCAGGAGAACCCCGCGCTGGGGCACATCACCACTTTCGGAGGTCATCCGGTCTGCTGTGCGGCGGGACTCGCGGCGCTGAATTACCTGGTGGACAATCGGGTGGCCGAAACGGTCGAAACGAAGGGTGCGTTGTATGAAATGCTGCTGAAGGATCATCCCGCCGTGCGGGAAATCCGCCGCAGCGGCCTGCTGCTGGCCGTCGAGCTGGGCGAATCGGCAAAACTTTACCGCATCATGGAACTTTTCAAGGAGGAGGGCATCTTGAGCGACTGGTTCCTGTTCTGCGACACGGCGTTCCGCATTTCACCGCCCCTCACGATCTCGGAAGAGGAGGTGCGCGAAAGCGCGGCGATCATCCTGGATTGCCTGAATCGGGTCTGAAAGACCCGTTTTAGGGGCGGTGGTTGGTCGCAGGTTTTCGTCCTGTTCTGCGCTCCGTCGTAAATTTCCGGTGATTTATTCTGTGGCGAATGCTTTCAGCCGGGCGATCTCCTCGGCCCAGCGCGCTTCGTCCGGGGTTTCGAGGATCAGCGGAATGCCGTCGAAACGCTTATCGGAAGCGATGTAGCGGAAGCATTCCATGCCGATCATTCCCTCGCCCAGCGGCGTGTGGCGGTCGACGCGGCTGCCCAGAATCTTCATCGCATCGTTCAGGTGCATGCCTTTCAGGTATTCGAATCCGACGACGCGTTCCAGCTCGGCGAACGTGGCGTCGCACGCCTCGCGCGTCCGGAGGTCGTACCCCGCCGCGAAGGCGTGGCAGGTGTCGATGCAGACGCCCACCCTCGATTTGTCCTCCACGCGTCCGATCAGGTAGGCGAGGTGCTCGAAGCGGAATCCGAGGTTCGAACCCTGCCCCGCGGTGTTCTCGATCACCGCCGTCACGCCGTGCGTGCGGTCGAGCGCCAGGTTGATCGACTCGGCGATCCGGTCGAGCGACTCCTGCTCGGTGATCTTTTGCAGGTGGCTGCCGGGATGGAAGTTCAGCCGGTCGAGGCCCAGCAGCTCGCACCGCTGCATTTCGTCGAGGAACGCCGCACGCGATTTTTCGAGCGGTTCCTTCTCGGGATGTCCGAGGTTGATCAGGTACGAGTCGTGGGGCAGAATCTGTGCGGGGGTGTAGCCGTACCGTTCGCACGCCTTGCGGAAGGCGTCGATCTCGCCCGTGGCAAGCGGCTTGGCCACCCACTGCCGCTGGTTCTTGGTGAAAAGGGCGAAGCCCGTGGCTCCGATAGCGTGTGCGTTGGCCGGGGCGTTCTCCACGCCGCCCGCAGCGCTTACGTGCGCTCCGAAATATTTCATAGTTGGTCCTTTCCGTTTAACTTTCAGACAAAGTTAAAGTTTTTATAAATAAATTCATAAATTTGTAGATTGAAAATCAAATACAATCGCTTCGTTATGAAACATTTTTACCTGATTCTCGCGCTGGCGTCACTCGTCGGGTCCTCCGTTCCGGCCTCGGCCCAGATTTCAATCGACGAAGTCAATGCCGAGCGGCGGAACGTGACGTTCCGCGACCGGTTGAAATCCACGTCCGTCGACGCCGATTATTTCAGCCTCGCCCGCTACAAGGCCGAGCGCGCCGCCATCCGCAAGGAGCGCAACTACCTCGAATTCGGCGGCGGCTTGCAGGGAACGCTGACTTCGTACAACGACCCCTGGATCTCGGTGTCGGGCGGTGACAACTCCATTGCGCTGGTGGCGACCTTCAACCTGCGGCATATCTTCAAGAAGAACCTCTTTTCCATCGAAACCAAGTTCAATGCCAAGCTGGGTTACAACCGCATGAAGGTCGAGACGCAGCGCGTGGGACCGGACGGCAAGCCGATGGTCGACGAGAGCGGTAACAAGATCATGGACAGCGAAGGCGTATGGTTCAAGAATCAGGACGAGTTCGTCATCTGGGTGAATCCGGCGTTCGAAATGGCGAAGAACTGGTCTTACGGCTCCACGTTCCAGTTCCGCAGCCAGTTTGTCAACGGTTACAAATCGCGCTCCGAGCAGGAGAAGAAGCACCTCAAGAGCAAGTTCATGACCCCGGGTTACCTCGATATTTCGCTGGGTATCACCTATAAAAGCCCCAAGAAGAAATTTCCCATCACGGTCAACATGTCTCCGCTCGCCTTGAGCGGAACTTTCGCCGAGAGCGACTGGATCCGCATGCGGCAGGTGGGCGATGACGGCAAGGAGATCAAACCGGCTTATCCCTATGGTATCGAGGACCCCGAGAAGACCTCGAAATACGAGGGCGGTTCGTCGGTCGAGATCGGTTTCGACCGCACGTTCGGCAAGACGGGCTACCTGCGCTACCGCACCACGATCTTCTCCTTTTACGGCTGGATTACCGACATCGGCCAAAAGAACAAGATCAGCGACTACACCAAGTATCTGGAGGCGTACGACAAGTGGGCCGATAAGGAGGATACCAGCGTCGGGCATGACATCAAGGACAAGCCCCGTCTGCCGATCCATCCCACGGTGCGCTGGGAAAATACGCTCGAAATCAAGGCGACGAAATACCTTTCCACGAAGGTTAGTTTCCAACTCTACTACAACCGGGCGCAGAATGTCGACGTGCAGACGCAGACTTATTTGCAGGTGGGACTTACCTACACTTTCAAGAATAAGCCGAAACCCTGATCGGCAGCTATTTAAACGCAAATGTACAAAAACTCGAAACACACCGTCCTCTTCCCGCTGTTGCTGGCCGCGGGAGTCGTTCTGGGCCTCGTTCTGGGCCAGTATTTGGGCCGCAACACCACCACGTCGCAGCTCAAGGGCATGCTCAGCCGCATGGCGCTGCCCAACAACAAACTCTCCTATACGCTCTCGCTGATCGAGAACCAGTATGTCGACTCGGTGTCGATGGACTCGCTCGCCGAGCACGTCATTCCGATGCTGGTCAAGGAGCTGGACCCCCATTCGGTCTATATTCCCGCCGCGGAAATGCAGGCCCTGAACGAACCCCTCGAAGGGGAGTTCGACGGCATCGGCGTGGTCTTCAACATGGCTACCGACACGGTGATCGTGCTGAACGTCATTCCGCAGGGCCCGAGCGACAAGGCCGGCGTCAAGGCCGGGGACCGCATTGTCGAGATCGGCGATTCGCTTGTCGCCGGGCGTAAGATTCCCCAGAACAACGTCGTCAAGATGCTGCGCGGGCCGCGTGGTACGACGGTTCGTCTCGGTCTCGAACGGCAGGGCATCTCCGATCTGGTCGAGGTCGAGGTCGTGCGCGGCGTCATTCCCATCAGGAGCATCGAATCGGCCTTCCGCATCGCCGACGGCGTGGGATACGTCAAGCTGGGGCAGTTCGCGCGGACCACTTTCGACGAATTCCGCAAGGCGCTGGCGTCGCTGCGCGCCGAAGGGGTGACGAAGCTGATTTTCGACCTGCGGGGCAATTCGGGCGGGTTTCTCGACCAGGCGATCGCCGTGGCCAACGAGTTCCTGCACGAGGGCCAGCTGATCGTCTACACCGAGGACCGCCGTCACGAGCAGCTGCGCGAATACGCCGACGGCAAAGGCTCGGCGCAGGACATGGAGGTCGTGGTGCTGATCGACGAGGGAAGCGCCTCGTCGAGCGAAATTCTCGCCGGAGCGTTGCAGGACAACGACCGTGGTACGATTATTGGTCGTCGTTCGTTCGGCAAGGGTCTCGTACAGCGTCAGATACCGTACAGCGACGGATCGGCCCTGCGGCTGACCACGGCGCGCTACTATACGCCGACGGGCCGCTCGATCCAGAAGCCCTACACGATCGGGGACGACGCGGACTACGAGGAGGATCTTTGGAACCGTTACCGGAACAACGAGTTTTTCTCGGCCGACAGCATCCATTTCGCCGACTCGCTCAAGCGGGTGACGCCGGGCGGAAAGGTGGTCTACGGCGGCGGCGGCATCATGCCGGACGTGTTCATTCCGGCCGATACGACCGACGTGACGAAGTATTTCGTCGAGGTGGTGGGCCGCAATATCCTCTACCGCTACACGATCGAGTACGCCGACCGTCACCGCGAGGCGCTCAATGCAGTGAAGACCATCGATGAGTTGCAGGCACTGCTCGACAGCGACAAGACCCTTGTGGATGATTTCGTCCGCTATGCCGCCCGGAAGGGCGTTGCGCCGCGCTACGGCGACATCGCCCGTTCGCGGAAGCTGATCGAGGCCCAGCTTCGGGCCTATATCGGCCGCAATACGGCGTTGGAGGACAATGGGTTTTACGCAAACATCTATCCCGTGGACAACGTCGTCGTACGCGCCATCGGGATCTTAAAGGAAGCGAATAAAAATGATTAAAAAACTGATCGGTATCGTTGTGGCCGTGGCGGTGGTTGTCATCATCGTCGTAGCGGCCATCCGGCGCGACAACTTCCAGTCGATGGTGCAGCGCGATGAATTGCTCAACGGCGTCGAGCCGGCTGCGGAACCCCCGCACCTGATCTCGCCCGCCGAACTCGACGTTCCGGCCGAAGGCACTCCGGCTCCGGGGACGGTCGACTCGTTGAGCGTCGAAATTACGGATTCGCTTCCGTAAGCCGGGATCGGTATGTATGAAACGGCGGCCCCCGTATCAGGGGCCGCCGTTTTTCGTGCATCGGGGCGGGTCAGTCCGTGAGAAAGGCCCCGTAGATGTCCGCCAGCCGGTTTCGGGGCGGTTAGAAATACTTGATCTCCGAGCCTTCGATGGCCGAAAGGATGTTGTTCGCGGCCGAAGAGGCCCCGATGCGGAACAACTCCGTCGTGAGCCACTCTTTGCCGAGTATCTCCTCGACGATCGTGTAGTAGAGTGCGGCGTCTTCCGCCGTGCGGACCCCGCCTGCGGCCTTGAAGCCGACCTTGCGGCCCGTCTTGTCGTAATAGTCCCGGATCGCGTGGCACATCACCACGGCGGCCTCGGGCGTTGCGGCCACGTCGATCTTGCCCGTCGAGGTCTTCACGAAATCGGCCCCTGCCAGCATCGATAGCAGCGACGCCTTGCGGATCAGCTCGGGGGTTTTCAGCGCTCCCGATTCGATGATCACCTTCAGCACCACGTCGTCGTCCATCTCCGTGCGGATCACCTCCACCTCGTTGGCCGCCTCGTCGTATTCACCCGTGAGCATGCGCCCCACGTTGAGGACGATGTCCACCTCGTCGGCGCCGTTCTCTACGGCCATCGCCACCTCGAGGGCCTTCACTTCGAGAAAGGTCTGCGCCGCGGGAAATCCCCCGCCGACACTCGTGATCTTCATCGGTGTGCCGTCCACGGCCAGCCCCACGGTCTCGACGAACGAGGGATAGATGCAGATCGAAGCCACGTTGGGGATGTGTGGGTATTTTTGGTAGAACTCCGCGGCCTTGCGGGCGAATTCCGTGACGGATTTCACCGAATCGTTGCACGACAGCGTCGTGAGGTCGATGGCCGAGTAGCAGAATTTGTAGACCTCGGTGTTGTGGTTGCGGGTCTCTGCGGCCTTGCGGATGCGTGCGACCTCTTCGTCGACTTGCGCTGCGCTCCACGCCGGGGCGTATTCTTTCAGGTGGTTGGCGTATTCCATACAATCTTGTTTTTTACAAAATTAGAAAAATTATTCGATCCCGCATCGCTTCCGGACCAATTATTTTAACGGTTGTCCGGCATCGGCCGCCGCCCGGACACGGCGCCGGACCCGCTTAACCGAAAAACGGATGCACCTGTGCTTTTGTTGCGGGGCACGCAGGGCAGGATGCAAAAAAAGAGCCTGAACCCTTGCGGGCCAGACTCTTTTTTTATCGATGAAGCCGATTACTTGTTCAACGCCTTCAGGTTGATGTCCTTGGCGGCCTTCTGGGCCAGCGCGGGATTCTTCGAAACGGCGCTCTTCAGCTGTGCCTCTGCGGTCTTCAGGTCGCCTTCCTTGGCAGCGATAACGGCGCGCAGGTAGTCGGCGTCAGCCGAGTTGTCCTTGGCAATGGCCTTCTTGGCGCCGGCCAGGTCGTTCGACTGAACCAGGGCGATAGCTTCGTTGTAGCCTTCGAGGTTCTTGGCGGCAGCCTTGTAGTCGCCTTCGGCGGCAGCCATGGCGGCCTTGGCCTGGGCGTCGGCGGCAGCGGCGTACTTCTTGGCCTCTGCGGTGTTGCCGTTAGCCAGGTTGGCGAGCAGCAGGTTCTTGCTCAACTCCTTCGACGAATCCAGCTTGGCGGCTTTCTCGAACGATTTCAGAGCGGCGGCCTTGTCACCGGCCTGCGTCTGGGCAACGCCGAGGTTGTTCCATACGCGGGCGTCGTTGAACTTCTTCGAAGCGGCAGTCAGAATGGCAACCTGCTCCCCGGCTCCGTTAGCCAGTTCCTGGGCGGCATAGAGGTACTGCTCTACGGTCAGGTCGCCGCCGTTGCGGTAAGCGGCCATGATCTCGGCGTCGGTCAGACCCTGGAGGTCGGTGCTGTTGACGATCTGCGAACGGCGCAGTTCGGGAAGGATGTCCTTCTTCAGCTCGTTGAAGACGCTCGACATATTCTTGATCTCGGTCTCACGCTCTGCGGGCGAGTTGTAGAGGCTCAGCACCTGGAGAATGAGGTTCTTGTCCTTGATGTCCGACTTCTCGACCAGCTCCTTGAAGCCGTCCCAGTCTTCGCCGTAAGCAGCGGCGTCGATGTCCAGACCGGCGTCCTTGAGCAGCTTGGCAACGACCTTCTTACCCGATTCGCTGCGCTTCTTCGAAAGCGTGTCGTTGAACTTCACCGGACCGTCGGGCGAAGCGTAGCCCTTCACGGCGATGTTCTGCGTGGCGCGGTCGTTCGTGAGGTTCTTGTCCACGTTCTCCTTGAATGCGCCGAGGTTGGCGTTCTTCTCGTTCTTCTTCGTCACGACCGACGAGTTGATGGCGTAGAGCAGATCCGTCTTGTCGACTACCGTGGTGACCTTCTTGTAGTTGTTGGCCATCTGATCCATCAGGTCGCCGTACTTGAGGTCCTTCTGCAGGGTGTTCAGACCGTAAGCCACCGTCAGACCGAATTCCTTGGCGATGGCAGCCTTGGCTGCGGCGTCGTTGCCGGCCAGCACGGCAGCCTGCTCCTTGGTGGGGATGGCGCCGGTGTTCAGGTTGACGAGCACGAACTCCTTGGCCTTGCCTTTCGGGCACTTGATCTCGGCGCGGAGCTGCAGGGCGCACTGGTCCATGCGGGGATCGTACGGGAACTCGACGTGCTGCGTGAAATTGCCGCCGTTGCTCATATCTACGACTGCGTAGTTCTCGTCCACCTTCGAACCCTGGTAGTATTTGGTGGCGCCGGCTACTTCGCCGCCTTCGAATACGATGACGGGGGTAACTTTGATGATGGCCTTCTTGTTGAAATACTCTACGGGGAAGGTCACATTGATGTCCGCGGCAACCGTGCCGTTGTTCAGCGTCAGAATCTCGGGGGTGACCGTCAGCTTGATGTCGTCCCGGTTCTTGGCCATCTTCTTGAAGCAGTTACAACTCGAGAATGCCAGTGCGGCAGCTACGAGCACAACGCTCAATTTCATTAAGTTTTTCATAATAGGTAAAAGTTAATGTGTTTATTTTGAATTTGTTTGCCTCTTTTTCCGTTTCGTTTGCCCTTCGTCCGCCCTTCGTCCGCCCTCTGTCCGTCCTCCATCCCTCCTTCGTCCCTCCTTCGTTCGTCCATCAGGGCCGGTGCTTACCGGGCCGCGGAACAGCGCAAATATAGAAAACTCTTGCTGATTATGCAATATTCCGGACGGAAAAAAGCGCTGTTTTCCGTCCGAAATATCCACATTAACAGTCTTCTTTACTCCTCTTTGTGCTCGTGGCGCTCACGGCGTTCGCCGCGGTCGCGACGCTCGCCACGCTCACCGCGCTCGGGACGCGGACGGCGCTCACGCTCCACGTAGCCTTCGGGCTTGGGAAGAAGCGCCTTGCGCGACAGTTTGAGCTTGTTGGTCTTGGGGTCTACGCCGATCAGTTTGACGTCGATCTCGTCGCCCTCCTTCAGACCCGTCTCCTCCATGGTCTCGAAACGCTTGTAGTCGATCTCCGAGATATGGAGCAGGGCGTCCTTGCCAGGCATGATCTCGACGAACGCGCCGAAGGCGACGATCGAACGGACCTTGCCGTGGTACGTCTCGCCCACTTCGGGGATGGCTACGATGGCCTTGATGCGGGCCAGCGCTCCGTCGAGGGCCTCCTTGTCGATGCCGAAGATGTCCACGATACCCTTGTTGTCCACCTCCGTGATGGTGATGGTGGTGTTGGTGGTCTTCTGGATGTCCTGGATCACCTTTCCGCCCGGGCCGATAACCGGACCGATCATATCCTGCGGAATGACGATCTGCACGATGCGCGGCACGCAGGGCTTGTAGTCCTCGCGCGGCTCGGCGATGCACTCGGTGATCTTGCCGAGGATGTGCATGCGGCCTTTGCGGGCCTGCTCCAACGCGGCGGCCAGCACCTCGTAGGAGAGTCCGTCGACCTTGATGTCCATCTGCGTGGCGGTGATGCCGTCTTTGGTTCCCGTCACCTTGAAGTCCATGTCGCCCAGGTGGTCCTCATCGCCCAGGATGTCCGACAGCACGGCCCATTTGCCGGTTGCGGAATCGGAGATCAGCCCCATGGCGATACCCGATACGGGCTTGCGGAGTTTCACGCCGGCGTCCATCAGCGCGAGGGTTCCGGCGCAGACCGTGGCCATCGACGACGAGCCGTTCGACTCGAGGATGTCCGACACGACGCGCACGGCGTAGGGGTTGTCCTCGCCCAGCGGAATCATCGGCTTCAGGGCGCGCCATGCCAGGTGGCCGTGGCCGATTTCGCGGCGCGAGAGGCCGCGGGCGGCCTTGGCCTCGCCCGTCGAGAAGGGCGGGAAGTTGTAGTGGAGCACGAACTGCTCGGTTCCTTGTACGAGCACCTCGTCCTTGACTTTTTCGTCCAGTTTCGTGCCGAGCGTAACGGTCGTCAGCGACTGCGTTTCACCGCGGGTGAAGATCGCCGAGCCGTGGGCTGCGGGCAGGTAGCCCACCTCGCACCAGATCGGGCGGATCTCGTCGGTCTTGCGGCCGTCGAGGCGGACGCCTTCGTCGAGGATCATGTTGCGCATGGCCTTCTTCTGCACGTCGTCGTGGAAATATTTGTGGATCAGCGGGGCCTTCTCGACCAGCTCCTCCTCCGAATAACGGGCTGCGAACTCGGCTTCGAGGGCGTTGAACTTGTCCTCGCGCTCGTGTTTCATCGTGCCGCTCGTGGCGATGGCGTAAGCCTTGTCGTAAAGTTCCCGGATGATCGTCTGGCGGAGTTCCTCGTCGTTGACTTCGTGGCAGTAGGTGCGTTTCACGTCCTTGCCCAGCTCTTTCGAAAGCTCGATCTGTACGGCGCAGTGTTTCTTGATCTCCTCGTGCGCAAACTTGATGGCGCCGAGCATCACCTCTTCCGAAACCTCCTTCATCTCACCCTCGACCATCAGGATGTTGTCGATCGTACCGCCGACCATGATGTCCAGGTCGCATTCGGGCATCTCCGAATAGGTGGGGTTGATGGCGTATTCGCCGTTGCGTCGTACGACGCGGACCTCCGAGATGGGGCCGCCGAAGGGAATGTCCGATACGGCGAGCGCCGCCGAGGCGGCCAGACCGGCCAGCGCGTCGGGCTGAATATCCTTGTCCGCCGAAATGAGGGTGACCGTCACGTAGACTTCGGCGTGGTAATCCGCGGGGAACAGGGGACGGAGGGCGCGGTCGATCAGCCGGGCGACGAGGATCTCGCTGTCGTTAGCACGGCCTTCGCGCTTCATGAAACCTCCGGGATAGCGGCCGATGGAGGCGTACTTTTCCTTGTACTCTACCTGCAGGGGCATGAAATCGGTGTCGGGTTTTGCGTCCTTTGCGGCCACGACGGTACCGAGCAGCATCGTGTCGCCCATCTTGACGACGACCGAGCCGTCGGCCTGCTTGGCCAGTTTGCCCGTTTCGATCTCGATCTGGCGTCCGTCGGCCAGGGCGATCGTTTTACGGACTGCGTTGTACAGCTTCTTTTCTTCCATAAAAATTTTAAACCTATAGTGTTTTCGAATTGTTTTTCGCAACGAAAATGAAGGCAACCCCTCTCGGGAATTGCCTTCATTTCTTCCTCGGGATTACTTGCGGAGATTCAGCGTCTTTACGATTGCGCGGTAGCGCTCGATGTCGACCTCCTTCAGGTATTCCAGCAACGCGCGGCGCTTGCCGACCAGGCGCAGCAGTGCGCGCTGGGTTCCGAAGTCGTGCTTGTTGCTTTTGAGGTGTTCCGTAAGGTGGCTGATACGGTAGGAAAACAACGCGATCTGACTTTCGGGCGAACCCGTGTCGGTGTTAGACTTGCCGTACTGGCCGAAAAGCTCCTGCTTTTTCTCAGCTGTTAAATAAGCCATTGTGTAAATTTATTTACGTTCCACTCTACGACGCATCCCCCTTACCGTGGATAACGCCAGAGCGTTCCGCAAAGGTAGGAAATAATTCATAATTCATAATTCATAATTCACAATTATTTTCAATTTGGCGTCTAAAAATAACAAATTAATCGGGAAAATCGTATTTTTGCGGCTAAACAAGTGAAAATTATGGGGAAAACGGGTGTGCGCGGAACTTTCGCCGCGCTTGTTGCCGCGGCGCTGTGCGGCTGCGGGAGCGGGCCGGATTTCGTCACCGTCGACGGGACGATGCTCGGCACGACGCTGCATGTGGTGGCCGACGTGAAGGGTGTCTCGCAGCAGCGGCTCTATGCGGCCGTCATGGAGTTGGACCGTGAGGCCAAGGCGTCGATGTCGATCTACGATTCGACGTCGCTCGTGAGCCGCCTGAACCGCAACGAAACCGACAGTGTCGACCGCCACATCGCCTTCAACCTGCATCTGGCCGACAGCATCGGCGCGTTGAGCGACGGGCGTTACGACGTGACCGTCAAGCCGCTGGTCGAGGCGTGGGGTTTCGCCGGGCGGGAGCGTGCCGATAATCCGAATGTCGATTCGATTCTCGCATTCGTGGGTCGCGAAAAGGTCCGCGTCGAAGGCGGGCGGCTGGTGAAGGACGACCCGCGCGTGCAGCTGGATTTCAACTCCGTGGCCAAAGGCTATACGGTCGACCTGCTGGCCGCACTGGTCGAGAAATACGGGGCTGAAAACTACATCGTCGACATCGGCGGCGAGGTCCGCTGCCGGGGACTCAACCGGCAGGGCCGGGCGTGGCGCATCGGCGTCGAAACGCCTTTCGACGGCAACATGTCGGACGGCGAATACCTTCAGAAACGGATTCGGATGACCGGCGGCGGGCTGGCCACCTCGGGCAACTACCGCCGGTTCTACCTCGACGGGGAGGGCAACAAGGTCGCCCACACCATCGACCCCCGCACGGGGCGCAGCGCCCTTTCGCGCCTGCTGTCGGTGACCGTCGCGGCCCCGACCTGCGCCGAGGCCGACGCGCTGGGGACCATGTTCCTGGCGATGGGCGCCGACGATGCGCTGGCGGCCGCGGAACGGATGCCCGGCGTGAAGGCGTACTTCATCCTGGCGGGCGACGGCGGGGAGTACGAGGAGTACGTCTCGCCGGCCATGGAAGCGTTGATTCTGAAATAGCGAGATAAATGAAAACAGCGGTATTCCTCTACAATCCCGAATCGGGCAAGGGAAAGATCGCCCGCAACGTCGGGTGCATCAGTACGATTTTTCAGGCCTACGGCTACGACGTCACGCCGCAGAAGATTGACTTTACGGCCAATCCGTTCGACGGCAACGAGACAATCGACCTGATGGTCGTCGCCGGCGGCGACGGCACGGTGAACTATGTGGTCAACGCCATGAAACGCAAGGGACTGGACATTCCCATCGGCGTGATCCCGGCCGGTACGGCCAACGATTTCGCCGGGGCGGTCGGCATGTCGCGCGAGCCGCTCGAAGCGGCGCGGCAGATCGCGTCGGGCGTCGTCGAGAGGGTCGACTGCGGGCGGGTGAACGACCTGTATTTCGTCAATATCTTTTCGTTCGGCATCTTCACGACCACCTCGCAGCGCACGCCCGACGAGCGCAAGCACAAGATCGGCAAACTGGCCTATATCATCGAGGGGGTCAAGGAGTTCCGCACGATGCACGCCGTGCCGCTGGAGATCGAGGCCGACGGCGAGCGGTTCGACCTGCGGTCGCTGATGGTGCTGATCTTCAACGGCGAGACGGCGGGCGGTTTCCACCTGGCGCGGCGGTCGTCGATCAAGGACGGGCTGTTCGACTGCATCCTGCTGGAGAAGAGGAGTTTCTTCCGTTCGACGCTGGCCATGTGCCGCTACCTGGCGGGAGGCAGTCCGAAGATCGTCCGCCACCTCCGGGCGCAGCGGATCGACATCCGGTCGTCGGTCAACGAACCCACGGACGTCGACGGGCAGAAGGGAGCCGAATTCCCGCTGCACATCGAGTGTCTGGCGGGCGGCCTGCGTGTGATGTGCGCCAAACAGACCTCGGGCAATTCCTGATTTTGGGCGTCCGGCCCGTATTCCGGCCGCTGGTCCGGTCGCAGGCGCCGAACCCCTCCCGCGGGCTGGGCTTGGGCCGGACGGACTTATGGCGCGAAAACAGGCGCCATGACTGCTGTGGCGGCTCGGCAATCCGCAGGCGGTTGTCCTGCCGTCCGCAGCCGTGCATACGGCGGAACGCAGCGGCGACAGCGTTCGGAAACCGGGAAGTTTTTTTATTTCCGCACTTGCGATTTTAAGCGGTAATTGTTACTTTTGTCGGAAAAATTACGACGATATGGCGGATAACGGCAAAACGGCGCGCAGCGGAGGACGCGAAAGTTTGCGCAAAGTCTCCATCTCCCGGATCAAGAAGGAGATGAGCGACGTCTTTTACCTCTCGGACGATCTGGTGATCTCCGCACTCACGGCCGACAAGAACACCACGGCCGACTATCCGACCTCGATCGACGGTTTTACGGCCATCATCATGATGGCGGGCGAGGCCACCGTGTCGATCGACATGCAGAATTACAGCATCAAACCCAACACGATCGTCTTTTTCAACCCCGATTCGATCATCCGCACGGTCAAATGTTCGTCGAACGCCGCGGCTTACCTGTTGGCCTTCTCGAAATCGTTCGTCAACGAGATCCAGATCGACCTCTCGACCTCGCTGCCGGTCTACATGCGCTTCGGCAAGGCTCCCGTGCTGGAGGTCACGCCGCAGGACGTGGACGAAATCCGCCAGTTGTTCCAGCTCATCAAGACCATGCTGCGCAGCGACAAGGAGCGTTACCGCCACGAGATCATCCGCACGCTCTTCACCACGGCGTTCTACATCATCACCGAGATCAACCAGCGCGAGCAGCCCGGCGAGATGAAGCAGGGACGCTGCGAGGTGCTGTTCGACGAGTTCATGTCGCTCCTGCAGCAGTACAACAAGAAAGAGCGCAACGTGAGCTTCTACGCCAAGCAGCTCAATATCACGCCCAAATACCTCTCGTCCGTGGTGAAGGAGGTGAGCGGCAAGACCGCCGCGCGGTGGATCGACGAGTCGGTGATCCTCGAAGCCAAGGCCCTGCTCAAGTATTCCGGGATGAGCATTCAGGAGATCGCCTACCACCTCAATTTCTCGACGCAGTCCTTCTTCGGCAAGTATTTCAAACAGCATACCGGGACTTCGCCCTCGCGTTACAAGCGGAAAGGATAACGGCCCGTGAAACGGCTGATCCTGCTCTGTTGCTGCCTTGCGGCGGCCGCCCTTTCGGCCCGGCCCGGGACGCCGGAGCGCGACATCCGCGCCCTGGCCGATTCGGTGCGGGCGACGGTGGGCGTCGCCGTGGTGTTCGATGACGGCGACACGCTCGTGGTGAACGGCTCCCGTCCCTATCCCATGTTGAGCGTCTTTAAATTCCATCAGGCGCTGGCCGTGCTCGACAGCCTTGCCCGCGGCGGCCTTCCCCTTGCGACGCGCATTCCGGTCCGTCGCTCCGACCTGCCGCCCGATACGTGGTCGCCGCTGCGCGAAGTCTGTCCCGCGGGCGGCGAGTTCACCGTGGCGGAACTGCTGGCATACAGCGTCGCGCAGAGCGACAACAACGTCTGTGACCTGTTGTTCCGCTTCCTCGGCGGACCGGAGACCGTGAGCCGCTATGTCGCCCGGCTGGGCGTCGGTGAGACGGAGATCGTCGCCGACGAGGAGACGATGCACCGCCATACGGACAGCCAGTATCTCAACCGGACCACGCCGCTGGCCGCCGTGCGGCTGCTCGAACGTTTCCGCCGCGGGGAATTGCTCCCGGACGAATACGGGGATTTCCTGGAGAGGACGATGTTCGCGACGACGACCGGTCCCGACAAACTCCGCGGGTTGCTGCCTGCCGGGGTCGCCGTGGCGCACAAGACCGGCAGTTCGGACCGCACGGCGAGCGGGGTGAAGATCGCCGACAACGACATCGGATTCGTCCGTCTGCCCGATGGCCGGGAGTATTCGATTGCGGTCTTCGTGATGGATTCCCGCGAGGACGACCGGACCAATGCCGCCGTCATCGCCCGCATTTCGCGGCTTGTCTACGATTACGCCATCCGGCCGTAAAATGAAAAGCCCCGGTCTTGCGGCCGGGGTCTTTCGTGGTGTTATTTCAGCGCTTCGACCACCTGTCGGATCATCGCCGGAATGGCGTGCTCCTCCTGGGCGGTGTAGAAGTTGCCGTCGATCTCGAACGGGGCGTCCGTCGCCACGGGACCCGTCACGGCGGCTTTGGCCATCGGGTGCACGGCGACGCGCCGTCCGGCGGCGACACCTGCGAATCCGAACATCATCCCTGCGGCGCAGTGGCCGATCATCGGTTTGCCCGTCTCCCCGAAGGTTTTCAGCACCTCCATCAGGTCCTTGTTCCAGGGCTTGTCGGCGTTCTGCGCGAAGACCGGCACGGCGTCGCCGCAGGCGAACACCAGGGCGTCGTACTCCTCTTCGTGTCCTTTGAGGCTGGCGATCACGTCGTCGGCGGTCAGCCCGACGCCCGAATTGGTGCGGATCTCCCGGCTGTCGGACACCGCAAAGACGGTGTAGGGAATCCGGTTCTCGAAAAATGCTTCCAGATACTGGAACAGGCCCATCCCGTTCACGGGATTCACGGCCACGACGGCTGTTTTCTTTGACATGGTTGCGATTTGTTTAGTGAAACAATGGTTATTTTCGGTAAGTTTATTACTTTTGTTTACAAATATAGGCCAATTCGTGCGTATAAACAAGAACGCACTTAAAAATGAGTTGGTTACGGAAAAGTAACCGTTGCTGGAAATCAAAGGGATGGAAACGGAAAAAAGTTTGCAGAATTTTGCGCCCACGGGTTCTTGCCCGGTTCGGGACGTGCTGTGCCGCCTGGGGGACAAGTGGTCGATGCTGGTGCTGCTGACGTTGGACGCCAACGGCGTGATGCGTTTCAGCGAGATTCACCGCACGCTGGGCGACATTTCGCACCGCATGCTGACCGTCACGCTGCGGATGCTCGAAACCGACGGGATGATCCGCCGCGAAGTCTATGCCGAGGTTCCGCCGCGGGTGGAATACAGCCTTACGGAGCGGGGCGGGAGCCTTCTGCCGCATATTTTCGGACTGGTGGAGTGGGCCGAGGCGAACAAGGAGGCTATTCTGGACGGCCGCCGGAGATCCTGAACGACATCCGCCGGGCATCCGTGCCGTCGGGGTAGTAGCCGCGCAGCAGCCGTTCGTCCCGGAAGCCGTTGCGGGCGTAAAGCCTTATGGCGGAATCGTTATCGGTGCGCACTTCGAGCGTCACTTCACGCAGCCCGAGCCGCCGGGCCAGCGCGATAGCGGCGTCCAGCAATGCCTGCCCGACTCCGCAGCCGCGCGCCGCGGGGTCCACCGCCACGGAGTAGATGCGGAGGTTTTGCGCCGTGCGCCGCATCAGCAATGAAATGTAGCCGACGACCGCACCGTCGCGGGTGGCGGCGTAGGACGCTCCCTGCGCATGCGTCAGCAGGTAGAGCAGCTGCCGCCGCGTGAAAGCCTCCCCTTCCGGGAAACAGCGCCGCTCGACGCACTCCACGGCGTCGAGGTCCCCGGCCGTCGCGGGACGTATTCCGACTGCGGGGTTCATTGCGCGTGGAGGCGGTTGAGGCAGTGGACGAAATGGTTGAGGATGCGGTAGTAAAGCTCGTCGCCCAGCACGGCGTCCTCGACCTCGTGGTCGATCGACGGGTTGTCGTTGATCTCGATCACCACGGCTCTGCCGTTGATGAGTTTCAGGTCGACGCCGTACAATCCCTTGCCGATCAGCGCCGCGGCCTTGACCGCCGTGTCGATCACCTTTTGCGGAACGTTGTAGAGCGGCACCGTCTCCCACGCGCCGCACAGGTTGCGGCCCGTGTCGTCGTGGGCGTGGTTGTAGATCTGCCAGTGGCCCTTGGCCATGAAATACTTGCAGGCGAAGAGCGGTTCGCCGTCCAGGAGGCCGATCCGCCAGTCGAACTCCGTGGGGATGAACTCCTGGGCCAGCAGCACGGCCGAATGCCCGAACATCTCGTCGAGCGCCGCACGCAGCTCTGCGTCGTCGGCGACCTTGTGCATGCCCACCGAGAACGATCCGTCGGGAATCTTGAGGATGAAGGGCGCGCCGAGGCGTTCGCTGATCTCCCCGAAGGTATATTCGTTGCTGCGGAACAGCAGCTGCGAGGCCGGGGCCGGGATGCGGGCCTTTTCGAAAAGTTCGCACAGGTAGACCTTGTTCGTGCAGCGGATGATCGACTCGGGATCGTCGATCACGGCGATGTCGTTCATCGCGGCCCGCTGCGCTAGGCGGAAGGTGTAGTGGTTGAGCGATGTGGTCGTGCGGATGAACAGCGCGTCGAACTCCATCAGCCGCGTGGCCTCCTCTTCGGTGATCAGCTCCGCGTGGATGTTCATTTTCCGGGCCACCTCGAGGAATTTGCCGAGGGCGTCCTTGTCGCTGGGCGGAAATTTTTCGTCCGGGTCGTAGAGGATGGCGAGGTTGTAGCGTGCGGGTTTGGCCGAGCGCGGCGAGCGCCATACCTTCTTGTTGAAGCTGTCCAGTGCGTTGGCGAAGTCGTCCTGTTCGCTCTCCGAGAGCTGGCGCAGGGAAAGGGCCTGCACCGACTCGATCTGGTTGCGGGCGTGGTTGTTCATCGTCACGCGCAGGATCGGGCACGGGTAGTGGTCGAAAATGAAGCGTGCGATCTTCTCCAGCCCCTTCTCGCGGCAGGTCCCGAAATAGATGTTCAGCTGCCAGATTTCGTCGGTGATACGGTTGCGCTCGATCCATTGGTGGCACAGCTGCTGCAGGTTGCTGTTCATGCGGATTCCCGCACCCGATTCGAGCTTGTTGAGGGTCTCGACGCCCGGCAGCACCCGGTGTCCCCGGGCCTGGGCCAGCAGCGAGCAGTAATAACCCTCGGAGTTGTAGCCGTATTCGTCGCTCAAATTGATGACCAGTTTGGGCGTCCGTTCCCCGTAACGGTGTTCGAGGTAGTCGGTGACGGTTACGAGCGAATCCGTTTCGCAGTAGGGCTTCCAGTCGTTGAGGCTGTTCAGCAGGATGAAGACGCTATTCATACAGAAGTATTTTCAATGCGCCAAATGTAAGCAAATAAAGCATACGCTGTACACCCTGCGGGCCGTTTTGCAAAATAAAAAAACGGGCTTCCGCAGAAGCCCGTTTTCCGGTTGCCCGGAGGCCGTCAGGCCCGTTTTTTCGCCGCCTTGGCAGCCACCGCCTTGTCCAGTTCGATGATGAAGTCCGAGAGGACGTTCATGTAGTTGATGAAGGCGTCGTAAGCCGAATCGTAGGGGTTGAAGTAGGAGTGCACGTCGCCGTCCGACAGCCACTTGGTGGCCATGTAGTAGAAATGGTCGGAGGTCTGCATGAAACTCCATACATAGTCGAAGTCGGGGTTCTTCAGTGCAGAGACCTTCTCCTTCTGGGCGTAGAGTTTCGAGAAGGCTTCGTTCTGCAGTTCGTTGCCCAGCCATGCCGTCACGTCGCGCTCCTCGTCGGCCCACGACATCACGTGCGGGCAGTGGAGCACCGAAACCGGCTGGTATTTCTTCGCCGCTTCGGTCACCGTGGCGAACTCCAGGCCGTTTTTCTTGGCGAGAATCGCTTTGGGCAGTGCGCGCATGAATTCGAAGATGCCCGTGTCGGCGGTCTGGTGCTCGCCGAAGGTCTCGTAGTCCATGAACAGGTTGACGACCTCGCCCGGCGTCTCGTCCGAGGCGAGCCACTGTACGTACTTGTCGGCCGTCAGGGGCCATTCGTCCCAGCTCTTGTTCGAGAAACGGAAGGCGATGTCGTCCGAGAGCTTGTAGTTGCGCAGCAGCAGGCGCAACTTCTGGTCGATGGCGTTGGCGTAGACGTAGTTGGGCGATTTCCAGCCCAGCACGTGCTTGGCGCCTTCGGCCAGCATCGTGCGGAAGCCCATGCCGGCGACCATCGCGCCGATCTCGTCCGAATAGATCAGCTCCGTGTTGCGGAAGGCCGTGGGTTTCACCCCGAACTCCTTCCTGATGAGGTTGGCGTGCAGCTTGACCTGCTCCGTGAAATCCTCCTTCGAGGCCAGCGAGGCCAGCGAGTGGGAGTAGGTCTCGGCGAGGAACTCCACGCAGCCCGTCGCGGCCAGCTCCTTGAACGAGTCGAGCACTTCGGGGGCGAAGGCGCGGAACTGTTCGATGGCGATGCCCGTGATCGAGAACGAACAGCGGAACTTGCCCTTGTTCTCCTTGATGAGTTTGAGCAGCAGGGCGTTCATCGGCAGGTAGCACTGGCGGGCGACCTTCTGCATGATCGAACGGTTCATGAGGTCGTCCAGGTAGTTGTGGTCCTTGCCCATGTTGAAGAAGCGGTATTTCTTCAGACGCCAGGGCTGATGCACCTGAAAATAAAGACAGACGGTTTTCATGCGGGATGCTATTTTAATTGTTTTTTATTCTCTTCGATCACGGTTTCGTACACCGATTTGATCTTCGCCGCGGCGTCGTTCCACTTGAGGTTGGTCACCTCTTCGAGGCCCTTCGAGGCGAACATGTCCGACAGGGCGGGATACTTGATCAGTCCGTAGATGGCGTCGGCCAGGGCGTCCACGTCCCAGTAGTCGACCTTTACGGCGTAGTCCAGCACTTCGGCCACGCCGCTCTGCTTGGAGATGATCACCGGGACGTTCGAGCGCATCGCCTCCAGCGGCGAGATGCCGAAAGGCTCCGAGACGGAGGGCATCACGTAGACGTCCGACAGCTGGAACATCTTGTGCACGTCCTCCCCGCGGAGGAATCCCGTGAAGTGGAACCGGTCGGCGATGCCGAGCCGCGCCACGCGGCGGATGACGTGGTTCATCATGTCGCCCGAACCGGCCATCACGAACCGCACGTCGGGAACCCGCTTGAGGACCTTGGCGGCCGCCTCGACGAAGTAGTCGGGGCCTTTCTGGTAGGTGATGCGCCCCAGGAAGGTCACGATTTTGTCGTCGACGCCCCGCTCGGGTGTTGTGCCGCAGTTCTGGGCGAAGCGCACGGCATTGTGCACCGTGACGACCCGCTCGGCCGGAACGCCGTAGCGGTTGATGACGATATTGCGCGTGAGGTTCGAAACGGCGATCACCCGGTCGGCGGCGTGCATGCCGGCCCGCTCGATGGCGTAGACCTGCGTGTTGACGTTCTCGCCCGAGCGGTCGTACTCCGTGGCGTGCATGTGCACCACCAGCGGCTTGCCCGACACGCGCTTGGCCGCAATGCCGGCGTAATAGGTCAGCCAGTCGTGGGCGTGGATCACGTCGAACTGCCCTTCGAGGTCCTTGGCCACCTGCGCGGCGACCACGGCGTAGCGCGCCACCTCCTCCATGAGGTTGGCGCCGTACTTGCCCGAGAAGGTGTAGCGCTGTTTCCAGGCGTCGGTCGTCGACCAGGTCTTCCGGCCCGACTTGACATATTGCTCGTGGTAGGATTCGTACTCCTCGGGGGAGATATAGGGGACCATGTTCGAGTCGATGTGGATGAACGACATCTTCTCCAGAATGTCGTCCGCGCCGCTGCCCGTCGAACCGTACATGGCCTCCACGTCGCTGGCGTTCACGACGTGCGTGAAACGCTGGTCCTCGTCGCCGTAGGCATGCGGAACGATGAAGGTGACGTCTACACCGTTGCGCGCTAGTCCGCGGGTCATTCCGTAGCAGGCCGTTCCAAGCCCGCCTGCAATGTGGGGCGGAAACTCCCATCCGAACATTAAAACTCTCATACCTTATCTTTTTGTAATTTCATTTTTGCCGCCTGTGCGCTTTCTCTCCGCATCCCTTCACGGCGCTCGGCCGTGTCCGTAAGTCAGATCCCGCTTTGAACCCCTCCCCAGGGGAGGGGTCTCGCCATCCGGCACAACTCTCTTTCACATTGTGCGCCCGGGCCGTATTCGTTATTTCGTTTTTTTCGTCGTTTTCTTCTCCGTTGTCTTTTTTGCGGCCGGTCTCTTCGCAGCTTTTGCTGCGGGTTTCCCGGCCTTCGCGGCAACCCCTTTCTTACCAACGTTTTCTGCGGCCTTCGCAGTCTTCGGATTCGCTTTTTTCGCGATCTTTTCCGACTTTCCGGGCTTTTCTTCCGGTTTGCGCGCGAGGATCATGCCGTAAATGTCCAGCACGGCCGCGACGCTCCACGCCTGCGAGATGGCGCCGCGCGGTGCGAACGGGGGATCGGCGTCGAACAGCTCGCCGATCGAACCGATGCCGTAGGTCTGGATGTCCTCCTCGAATCCGGCGAGAATCTCCTCGGCCTGCGGCAGGAAGGCGTCGCCGTCGATGTCGAAGCAGGCGCTGACGTAGAACGACAGCAGCCACGGCCATACCGAGCCGTTCTTGCCCGCGAAGTCGCGTTCGGCGGGAGTGCCCTCCTGCGAACCCTTGTAAAGCGGATTGCGGGGCGAGAGCGTGCGCAGTCCCTTCGGCGTGAGGAGGTGCTGCCGTACCGTGCGGATCACCTCCAGCTGGGTCTGCTCGTCGAGCATCTTGTAGGGCAGTCCGCAGGCGACGATCATGTTCGGGCGGATGTCCGTACCGGTGCCGTCGCAGCCCACATAGTCGGCCAGGTAGCCTTCGGGCAGGCGGAACAGCTCGTTGAACGTCGCCGCGGTGCGTTCGGGCAGTTTCTCCCACGCCTTCACGAACTTCGTGTCGCCAGCCTCGCCGGCCAGCCGGAGGGTGTAGCGGACGGCGTTGTACCACAGGGCGTTGACCTCGACCTGGTAGCCGTTGCGCGGGGTGACGGAGCGGCCGTCGATCACGGAGTTCATCCACGTGAGGGGAACCTCGTCCGACGAGGCCCATACCAGTCCGTTGTCGTTGAGCACGACACGGCCCGCGACGCCCCGTTTATACGATTCGAGCACCTGCTTCATGGCTTCGCCGTAGCGTTTCCAGATCTTCTTCGCGCCGATCTGCGCTTCGAGCCGCTGGAGGGTCCAGAAGAACCACAGCGGGGCGTCCGCGGCCACCGCCGCCGAAGCGTTCCCGGCGAACATGCCGTCCTGCATGCCGCGCACCTGCGTGTCGAGGGCGTCGATGCAGTCCTCCTTATGGTTCTGCCACAGGGTGATGCCCGGCAGCGAGACGAAGGTCTGGCGGCCCGAAACCCCGTGCCACGGATAACCCGAGACCACCTCCGTCCGGTTGCCCGGGCGGCGGATCACGAACTGCCGCGCCGAGTGTTCGAGACAGCTGATGAAGTCGATCTTGTGCGTGCGGCGCGCGATGGAGCCGCCGAAGACCTCCTCGATGGTTTTCGTCGAACCCATTTCGTCGAGCGATGCCGAGAAGATGATGCTCTCGCCCTTCTTGAGCTCGGTCTCGAAATAGCCCGTGGTCATCAGGTCCTCGTAGCCGTCGTAGCCGCGGGCGATGTCCTGCCGGTATTCGAAGTTGTAGTACCAGTCGGGTGCCGGCACAAACTCCGCGCCGGGTTTGCTGGTCTGGAGGTACAGCCACGGGAACGACCCGTAGAGACGGCATTTCACGCCGTTGACGGCCGGGTAGGAGTGCCCGTCGGCCTCCATGTTGGCGTGCGTCAGCGCATGCTTGTCGCGGAAGGCGAGGAACGGGCGCAGCCGGAGGCGCGTTTCCGAATGGGCGTCGACGAGCGTGTAGCGGATCATCAGCTGCGTGCGCTTGTGAATCCAAAGCATCTCCTTCTTGAGGATCACGCCGCCTACGCGATAGGTGATCGTGGGGGTCGGGGTGTACTCGAAATCGGTGATGTACTTGTGGCCGCGCGGCTCGTAGGTCCCCTGGAAACGGTGCAGCGCCAGGTTGAACGTCTGGTCGTGCTGGATGATCGTTTCGTCGAGCGCCGACAGCAGGACGTAGGTCCGGTCGCTGTCATCGATCGGGGCCACCATCAGGCCGTGGTAACGGCGGGTGTTGCAGCAGACGATGGTCGTGCTCATGTAGCCGCCGATACGGTCCGTTGCGAGCATTTCGCGCTGGAGCGAGTACTCCAGATTGCCCAATTCGCTTTTGTCGAAAGTAAGTGCTGACATATCGCTAAAAAATACGGTTCGTCCTTTAAAGATATTGAAATTTCCGAACAGTTACAACTTATTATTGTTAAATATCCAAATTTAATACCTTTTAAACAATATTGACATTAGGCCCACTTCACCAGTGCGAAGTCCATGCGGTGGGGCAGGAGCGGGTTCGAGGGGTAGATGCGCAGCGCCACGTCGAAAGTGCCGGCTTCGTCGGGCGTGTAGTCGAGTGCGTAGGTGACCTGGCGTCCGTCGACCTTCGCGCGTTCCAGCTGGATCGTGCGGGTGACGTTGACGGCCTGTCCGCCGACGATCTGCCGCGCGACGACCATCTCCACGCCGATGTCTTCGGGACGGAGGTTGGCGATGTCGAGCGTTACGGCGAACTGGTACTTCTCGCCGACGCAGACGGCCTCCTTGTCGATCTTCACGCGCTGCACGTCGACGATGCGCACCTGGTCCCATGCGGCGGAGACCTTGCGCTTCCAGGCCGCGATCTCGCGGGCCATGCGGTAGGCTTCGGCGCTCATCTCGCGCTTGCGCGCGGCGAGTTTGTCGTAGAACCGGTTTTCGTAGTCGATCAGCATGCGGTTGGTCGTGAAGTTCGAGGCGATGTCGGCCACGCACTTCTTCACCGACGAAACCCACTCGTGCGGGATGCCGTCCGTGCCGCGGGCGTAGTATTTCGGGGCGATCTGCTCCTCGATGGTGTTGTAGATCATCTCGGCGTCGAGTTCGTCCTGGTAGTGCTGGTCGGCGAAGGTGCGCTCCATCGGGAGCATCCATCCGGCGCCCTCCTTGTAGCCCTCGACCCACCAGCCGTCGAGCACGGAGAATTGCAGCACGCCGTTCATCACGCACTTCTCGCCCGAGGTTCCCGAGGCTTCGAGCGGGCGTGTGGGCGTGTTCAGCCAGACGTCGACGCCCTGCACCATGCGGCGGGCAAGCTCCATGTCGTAGTTCTGCAGGAAGAGGATCTTGCCCACGAACTGCGGCATGGCGGCAACCTCGACGATGCGTTTGATGAGGTCCTGCCCCGGCTTGTCGTTGGGGTGCGCCTTGCCCGCGAAGATGAACTGCACGGGACGCTCCTTGTTGTTGACGATCGCCGCCAGGCGGTCGAGGTTCGTGAACAGCAGGTAGGCGCGCTTGTAGGTGGCGAAGCGGCGTGCGAAGCCGATGGTCAGAGAGTCGGGCTTGATGCCCTCGATGACCTGCAGCATCTGGCGCGGCGAGTCGAGGCGCACCTGCCTGGGGTCGCTGTAACGCCGGCGGATATGCTTGATGAGTTTGTTCTTGAGCTTCATGCGCTCCTCCCACAACTCCCCGTCGGGGATGTCGTGGACCTTCTGCCAGGCGGGGATGTCGTAGACGTGGCCTTCGAATCCGTCGGCGAAGTAGCGGGCGTAGAGGCGGCGCAGCGACGAGGCGATCCACGTCGGGAAGTGCACGCCGTTGGTGACGTAGCCGATGTGCAGCTCGTTCTTGAAATAACCCGGCCACATGTTGCCCAGGATGTCCTTCGAGACCTCGCCGTGGAGCCACGACACGCCGTTGACCTCCTGCGAGAGGTTGCAGGCCAGCACCGACATCGAGAACTTCTCGTTGGGGTCGTTGGGGTTGGTCTTGCCCAGGTTTATATACTGCTCCCAGGTGATGCCCAGCACGTCGGGATAGTGCGACATGTACTGGCGGATCATCGACTCGGGGAATGCGTCGTGGCCTGCGGGCACGGGGGTGTGCGTCGTGAAGAGCGACGAACTGCGGACCACCTCCAATGCCTCGGAGAACGAGAGTTTGCGGTGGTTCACCAGGTCGCGGATGCGTTCGACGCCGATGAATGCGGCGTGACCCTCGTTGCAGTGGAACACGTCGTGCTTGATGCCCAGCTGGCGCAGTGCGCGGATGCCGCCGATACCCAGCAGGATCTCCTGCTTGAGGCGGTTCTCCCAGTCGCCTCCGTAGAGGTAGTGGGTGACCTGGCGGTCCTCTTCGAGGTTGTCCTCGATATCGGCGTCGAGCAGATAGAGGTCCGTGCGGCCCACCTGGCATTTCCAGACGCGCGCCGAGAGCGTGCGGCCCGGGAAGGCGATGGTGACGGTCACCCAGCCTCCGGCCTCGTCGCGCACGGGCGAGATCGGCAGTTTGTAGAAATTCTGCGCCTCGTAGGTGGCTTCCTGCGCACCCTGCGACGAGAGCCGCTGCGTGAAGTATCCGTAGCGGTACAAAAGGCCCACGGCGGCCATCGGAACGTTCTTGTCCGAAGCCTCCTTGAGGTAGTCGCCGGCCAGGATGCCCAGGCCGCCCGAGTAGATCTTCAGCGACGAGTGCAGGCCGTATTCCATCGAGAAGTACGAAACCGTCGTCGCCTTCGGGTCGGGCTTCTCGTTCATGTAGTCGCGGAACTGCGTGTGCACGGCGTCGAGCTGTGCGAGGAAGTTCGTGTCCTTTTCAAGTTCCTTCATCCGCTCGACGCTCATCTTGTCGAGGAAGGCGATCGGGTTACGGTCCGATTCGGCCCACAGCACGGGGTCGATGCCTTCGAACAGGTCGCGGGCCCCGGGGTTCCAGCACCACCAGAGGTTGCGCGAAAGCTCTTCGAGAGCGTGCAGCCGCTTGGGCAGCGTCTTGTCGACCATCATGCGGCTCCAGACGGGTTTCTCGACGAACAGCTGCTGGCGCACGAAGTTGATCTGCTCGGTCTTGGCCCCGCCGTCGTCGAGCACGGCGCGGTTGGTGCGGACGATCGAACTCTCGACCGCTTCGGAGTAGGCCTGCTCGTAGGCGGCGAAGAGGTGTTCCCAAAGCGCCGTCAGCGAGATTTCATAGGCCGAGGTATGCTGTTCGTTGACGTGTTTCTCGTCCAGCAGGCTGAAACGCAGCAGCGTATCGGCGATCTTCGCCTCGACCTCCTTGTCGTTGTAGTCGTCGCGGCGGATGACCTCCACGCCGGCGTGCTCGCGCTGCTTGTCGACCCAGATGCCGAATCCGGCCAGTGTCGTGGTGACCGTCGGGATGGAGAAGGCCACCGATTCCAGCGGGGTATAGCCCCACGGCTCGTAGTAGGAGGGGAAAACCGTGATGTCCATGCCCACGAGCAGTTCGTAGTAATCCTTGTGGAAGATGCCGTCGGCCTTGTTGAGGTACGTGGGGACGAAGATCACCTTCACCTTCGATCCGGGATCGGTGAGGTTGCTGTTCTTCAGCGCGTTCACGATGGGGTCCCACGTCGCGTTCTCAAGGTAGTGGGTCGAATATTTATACTGGCTTTCGTCGATGGGTTTCGACGGGTCGGCCAGGTGGGCCTGCAGGTCGACGCGCGGGCCGCGGTTGCCGGCCGGTACGGTGATGTAGGCCAGCACCTCGCGCCGGAGACGGTCCGAGGCGGCGAGCTGCTTGAGCGACTCGATGAAGACGTCGATGCCCTTATTGCGGAACTCGTAGCGGCCGCTGGTCCCGACGATCAGCGGGTCGCCCGTGAATTTTTCGCCCAGGCAGGCTTCGGCTACCGTGATCATCGCCTTGCGGGCCTCGTCGCGCTTGGTGTAATACTCGTCGCCCGACCATACGAAGTCGTTCTCGAAACCGTTGGGCGTCACGGCGTCCGGCTCGCGGCCCAGCAGGTATTTGCATTCGTTGGCCGTGATGTCGCTCACCGTCAGGAAAGCGTCGTGGTACGTGGCGGCCATCTTCTCGATCGAGTGCTTGGCCGTGACGTTGAACTGGCGCGCCAGCTCGTCGGCATTGAATTTCGGGAGGTCGTTGTAGAGCGGCAGGCGGTTGCCGGCGATGCAGCGGCCCATGACCGTGGCGTGGGTGGTGAACACCGTGGCGATGTAGGGGGCGTGGTTGCGCAGGTAGAGGCCGCCCGCGGCGGTCATCCACTCATGGAAATGCGCGGCGGCCTTCTCGGCCGGCGTGCCGAAAGTCTCGACGTAGGAGGCGATCACAACGCCTGCGGCCCACCCGAACAGCACCGGTTCGATGTAGTCCCACTGGCCCGAGATCGAGTCCACGTGGTACGATTCCCAGAGGCTTTTGAGTATTTCGTCCTTGCGGGGGATCAGCGACGAGAAGTCGACCAGCACCACCGTCGGCTCACCTTTGATCTTCCAGCGACCGACGCGGACGCGGATACCTTCGTTGTAGAGGCTTTGGCGCCAGGCTTTCAGCAGGTTGGGGTCCTCCTCGAACTCCGGGTTGACACCTTCGTGCGAGAGGTCGGGACCCAGCAGGACGTAGCGGTCTGCGAATTTGCGGGTGACGGTCTGCGCTTTGGTGGAAATGACGGTGTGGATACCGCCGACCTTGTTGCATACTTCCCAACTTACTTCGAACAGCAAATCGGGGGAGTGTTTGGCATTGCTCATATATTTATGCTAATTTGTAATTTTCGTGACGAACCGAAGAAGAATTCGGCCGCAAAGGTAACACTTATATTTATATTAAACAATCGGAATCGGGTATTTCTAAAAATATTTAAGAATAACTTAACATTTCAGTTTCACTTGGTTGCGGTCTTTGGTTACGTTTCGAAAAACGTTTCGATCACCGCGTCGGAGACCAGCATCCGCGCCGGCGGGACGGCCATCCGGCCCGCTGCGAGGACGAGCGTGCGGCTCTCCAGCCACGGTTCCGCGTCGCGCATCATCCGTGCCGCGCGTTCTTTCCCGAACAGCCTTTCCGCCTCCCGGACGTCGATGCCTTCGGCCGTGCGCAGCCGTGTCATCACGTATTCGTTGAAGCGGTCGCGGTCGGTGAGCACCTCCGCTTCGGCGGGCGCCCCGCCGATGTATTCCGCCACCGAACCGACGTTCCAGCGGCGTTCCCGGCCGTCGAACGAGTGGGCTGCGGGGCCGATGCCGAGGTACTCCACGCCGTGCCAGTAGGCTGCGTTGTGGCGGGCGCGGAAGCCGGGCAGGGCGAAATTCGAAACCTCGTAGTGTTCGAACCCTGCCCCGGTCAGCGTTTCGTGCACGAGGGCGTATTCCGCTTCGCTGGTCGCTTCGTCCACCGGGGCGAACTGTCCGCGGGCGGCCTGCCGTCCGAAGGCCGTACCGGGTTCGACGGTCAAATGGTATGCCGAAATGTGCTGCACGCCCAGCGCGAGGGCGCCGTCGAGCGAGCGGCGCAGCGCGTCGCCGCCGAAACCCGGCACGCCGAAAATCAGGTCGACGGTGATATTTTCGTAACCTTCGCGCTGCGCGCTGCGCACGGCCTGAACGGCTTGCGCCGCATTGTGGCGGCGGTTCATCAGTTTGAGGCATGCGTCGTCGAACGACTGGATGCCGACCGACAGGCGGTCGACACCCGCGCGGCGCAGTGCCGCAAGGTAGGCGGGCGTGAGGTCGTCGGGGTTGGCTTCGAGCGTGGTCTCCTCCGCCGCAGAGCAATCGAACAGCATTGCGGCATGGTCCAACAGCCCCGCGACAGCCTCCGGGGCGCACAGCGAGGGGGTTCCGCCGCCGAAGTAGCGGGTGCGCACAGGCTCGCCGCCCAGGTATTCCCGCCGGGCGTCCAGTTCGCGGTGCATGGACTCCAGAAGCGGGTCCATGCGGCGCAGGTCGACGCTTTTGTAGAAATCGCAGTAGGCGCAGACGCGCTTGCAGAAGGGTATGTGGAAATAAAGTCCGGCCATATTAACAAAGATACGAAAAAGGCGGATGGTTGCAAAACTGAATTGCGTCCGGTGCGGGAAAACCTTCCGATGCATAAAAGTGTCGTCACGACACCAAAGATACGAAAAAGGCGGATGGTTTATTCCGGCTGCCAGATAGATTCGACGGAGAACACCTCCAGGTCGCAGACCCTGACCCGTTTGCCCCGGAAGCGGAATCCCCGGTCGTTGCCGGCCTCGGGACGGCGCTCCATGGAGTAAGAGTACAGTCCGCCGTCGATGAATACTTCGACCGAGGTGCGGTCGATGTAGATGTCGGCCGTCAGGCGCATGCTGGTCGGGTCCTGCGGAGAGTAGAAACGGCCGTTGAGGGTGTTGTGGTTCATGTCGTAGGCGACGAGCGGCTGGCCGGAGAGCGTGAGCGAGGCGTCCGTCGCGTGCGAAAGTTCGATGGTCGTCCGGATGCGGAGCCGGTCGGCCGTTCCGAACTCCTCCAGCCTGCGGCCGGCCTCTTCCGCCGTCAGCTCCCTCCATTCGCCCAGCGGGCGGAACAGCCGGTCGAGTTCGGCGACCGGCGTGCTGACCAGCCGCACGCCGTCCTTGGTCGTACGCAGCGTCAGTTCCGTGGGCATCGTCATCATGCCCTTGAAAGGCATCCCGGGGTGCGAAATGCGGCCCCAGCCGATCTGGATGCGCCGTCCGTCGGCGGCCGGAATGTTCGTGTAGGTCTGGGCCGCGTAGATGCTGCCCGACGTGTAGCGGTGTTTGCCCGACTCGGGACGGAACACCCGGCCGTCGAACGATCCGAGCATGTAGGTTCCCGAAGCCCCGTACATCACCCATTTCGTGTTGCCGGGGTCGCCGTCGACCGGAAGTTCGAACAGTTCGGGGCATTCCCAGAATCCGGTGACATGGCTCTCGTAGGTCCAGCGTTTCAGGTCGGGCGAGGTGTAGATCGAGTGTCCGTCGCGTTCGTTGAGCACCAGCACCCAATGTCCGGCGGGGGCGTACCAGAACACTTTGGGATCGCGCGTGTCCTTGCTGTTCCATTTGTCCCGGGAGTCGATCACCGGGTTGCCGGCGTATTTGGTGAACGTGCGGCCGTTGTCGAGGCTGTAAGCCACGCACTGCACCTGCCTCTCGGGACCTGCCGCCGTGTAGACGGCGACCAGGGCGGGCGTGCCGTCGCGGCTGAATCCCGCGGTGTTGGCGCAGTCGATGACTGCCGATCCGGAATACATCGTTCCCAGGCCGTCGGGAAAGAGTGCGTCGGGCAGTTCCTCCCAATGTACGAGGTCCTTGCTGACGGCATGTCCCCAGTGCATGTTCTGCCACTCGCGCTCATAGGGGTTGTGCTGGTAGAAGAGGTGGTATTCGCCGTCGTGGAAAACAAGGCCGTTCGGGTCGTTGATCCAGCCCCGGCGGGTCGTGAAGTGGAACTGCGGGCGGTTCTTTTCGCGGTAGAGGCTGTCCTGTCCGGCGATCCGGTCCGACTGATAGATTTTCCCGAGTCCCCGCGGGTCGCCGTCGTAGGCGATCCGCACGGTCTTCCCTTCAAGAGCCGACACGTCCCGGAACACCCAGTAGTCCGCCTCTTCGGGGGCCAGCCGGATCGCCACCGAAAGGGTCGGTTCACCTTCCGTTTCGAAGGTCATGCGGCCCCGCTCCTGCCCGTGGGAGACCGGGAAGTTGAGGTAGCGTTTCGTGATTTTCAGCGCGATGTTCTCGGCCTGTACGCCCGAAGCGCACAGGGGCAGCAGCGAGCAGAGTATCAAAGTCATTTTCGTCCGTGTTTTCATGGCGGGTCGGCAGTTGCGGGTTGATGGGGAACGTATTCCGGAGTTCTCTTTCCGGGCGGAAAAACCGCTCTCCCTCAAAGGTAATAAAAAATCGGCGGAAGAAAAACGGGGCGTCCCGTACGGTGCGGGTAAATTGCGGCAAAATCTTTGCCGGACAATCTTCGCAAGGGTTTGCGAAGGGCTTCCCGGCGGTGCTGTACGAGGCTATGAATGAAGTGTATAGCACTATCGGAAAAAATAATAAATATTTTTTGTAATTTCTGCTGTTAATTTTTTCACAAATCTGAAAGTTTTTCTACCTTTGTGCCGTTGAAGTCTGGACTTGCGGACCGAAACGTCAGGTTGAAAAGAGGAGTTTTAATCAAATAAATTACAATTATGGACAAAATGGATTTGAAAAAGTACGGGATCACGGGCGTAACCGAGATCGTGTACAATCCCTCCTACGACGAGCTGTTCCGTGAGGAGACGAAAAAGGGGCTGCGCGGTTATGAGAAGGGTCAGCTGACCGAGACCGGCGCCGTGAACGTGATGACCGGCGTTTACACCGGCCGTTCGCCCAAGGACAAGTTCTTCG